>Ga0100378_1006092_pt1 | contig 10966 bp, 10 predicted proteins | sample CryGeymeta201502_FD_81535 | JGI IMG/M metagenome (GOLD analysis project Ga0100378, IMG submission 81535) | Groundwater microbial communities from Crystal Geyser aquifers in Utah, USA - Crystal Geyser metaG 2015-02 | ecosystem: Environmental > Aquatic > Deep subsurface > Groundwater | place: USA...
CAGGCTAGACTAAAATAGTTAAAATTATTTCAGAGCTCAAGCATTAAGTAGCAACTATCAAGTGTTCAGCATCTACTGGAGAAGGAATCGATAAGTTGTCAAAGGATATCCTTGCTATTCATAAAACTATCGACCTGTGAGCATTGTTGAGATCCTGAGACATCTTTAAACATGATTTTGAAAATATTATTTAAAATATCACAATAGGGACAATATCAGGCACTTTTTTTTAGTTTTTGCATGCAATCGAACTCCTTGATTAACCCTTCGTTCTCCAACATACAATTTTTTAACTTTGTTCGTAACTATTTCAATGTTGAAGTAGTTATTTGTGTCAACTATTCAGAAGAGTCCATAGTCTTTGACATGTATATCTCAGATATTTCTATAATTTTTCTTTCAAGCAATTCTTCTAAGCGGTGAGCTGGAGTCCAGTTTCTCTTTCCTATTTTTGTTTCCATTGTTTTCATAGCTTCTTATAGTTTTTATAGTTTTCTCAAAATTTATTATCTATTTTTTATTTTTTGTGTTTGTAGTTATTTGACCTTTTTCTATAAAGGTGAGTCTTTGGAAAGCTTACTTTTCTGATGCGCTTCTTCAACCTTTTATGTCTAAAGCAAAGGCCTGCTTTTGGAATTGGTTGACATACTCTATCTCAAAGTTCGGATCAGTTCTGTAAAAAGTCTGTTCGTTGATAAGGCGTTATTTTGCCTCTTTATGGTTATTTCCTCATAAAAAGATTGCAGTTTTTGAAGAGGAACAAAGGAATTGTTACTGCTCATGTTTGTAACTGGCTTGTGAGACCAAGCAGGATAACATTTGGCAACTTTTTCAACAAATTAATCAAACACCTCAATAGGCTTGACAAGTATTCGATCAATGGCGTGAATAGTATCTTGAACTTACCGATAATGATTATGCTGTTCATCCAGAAAGTGAGTTATTTGCTCATTGAATGCTTTGATTGAAAAAATTCCTTAGTGTATTTTGCTTTTAAAGTTATCTCTACCACTTTTGTTCGTTAATGGAGTGACAGAGAGTCGGATCTATTCCAGCTCAACCATAAACTTTTGTTGATAAATCTGATTAGAATGCTTCAAGGATTCGTTTTATAGCTCAAGCTCAGCCAGTTTCACATTAGCAGGTTCAGGGTGAGTTGATCTTGAACAAGTTCGTTTGAGGTTGGAAGTAGATTTAAGGTCCTTAGACTGCTGGTCGTAGATTTATTTCAACCTTTTGTTCTGCTTTTTCAAAGTTGTCAGCTCGTAGTTTAATTTATTTTACTTTTATACCCATTCAATTTCTCTTAGCTTCATCTCGTTCATCAACATGCCGAGTTACACATTCCCATCTGTTTCAATCAATTTTCTCTAATTTTAAAAGTCCAAAGTTTGTCGGCATAGAATCGCTAATTCCTATGACTTGTTGGAATATAAATGCATTTTTTCTGCTATATTTTAAGGAAATTAATGTTATTTGACATATTTCTGAAGGGTCAGCTCTAAATTTTGAACAAGCCTTCCAAACTATTTGTTTCCAGTCAATTTTTCGATTTCCTTACGAGCACTTTTTATCTCTATTTCCAGTTTTCCGGATAACTTGTTGAGAGGCACCTCAATATTTTAGTAATATCTCTGATTCAAATGACTTAGTTGGCCATGCAAGGTTTGTATCTGATTCTAAAACTACCCTTCTCTGTCCTCAATAGCTATCAGGATTTACTCCATGGATTTTTTGAGAACTGCTATTTCTTCTCGATAGGATTTTTCTCTCGTTTAATTGAGAGCCTTGAGCTATGTGAATCCAAGCAGCAAAGTTTTCCTTTAGTTTTAGAGTTACTTGATTCTTGAAGTCAGCTGAGTGGTTTAATTTTGATTCTTTTGAGCTCGATTGGCTAGTTACTTTTCCAGCTCGTTGATTTTTTAAACTTGCTGGTTATTTCTTTCCTTCTTCATCATTTCCCACAGTTTTTAGTTTTCTTCGGTGGACTATTTGGTTATTTTATTCTGAAATTCAATGATTTATCCTATTTTATTCAGAATGTTCTTCCTTTCCTTAAACAACAGCTCATCTTGATCAGTTAAGGTCTTCATCGGACCCAATAAATCTTGCTTTAAACTTTCTAATGAACTCTTCAGGAAGTTAGCTGACTATTTGGTGTTCTTGAAGTTGTCTTGCTCGAATCTGATAATAAAATCCGTGAGTTTATCAACCAGTTCGAGTGTTTGCTGCCGTTTTGGCTGTTATATTTTAGCATTGAGATAAAATCTATTAAGCTTGTCCAGTTCTTGTTGAATATTGGACCGTGAAGTATTGAAATCTTAGCATTCCTACCTCAGTCGATAGTTTTACTCTTCCAGCTCCTTCTTTTTGAGCTCATATTTTTCAGTCATACTCTGGACCTTCCTTTCCAATTCATTGCATTTCTTAATGTACTTCTCTAACTATTTTAGTATATCGTTCTGTTCTGCCAATTTGTGACTGTCATATATACTTTGCTCATAAACCAGCAATTCCTTGTCCTTTGCAAGCTCAGACTTCAGAAACTATATTGTCTGTTCTTTGTCAAGCAGAACACTCTGATGTTATTCATTCAATTCCTTCATCCGGTATTCGTAACGTTCACTCATTATTTTGTGCTATTCCTTGAGCAGAATTATTTTGTTTTCTAGGTTTTTGGTTATCGATTGTAACTCGTATTAACGAACACTCATCTATATAATTATATGAACCACCACCATCTCTCGGACGATCTCTTTGAAAATTCCCATTACCTGAACGAAGGGTCTCAACTGAGTCAATCAAACATCAGATAAGCCCTCAATAGTAGCATCTAAAGCACCCATACCTTCACTATGGGAGATGGACTGATCAAGAGAAAACCATCTAAAGATATTCCTTTACCGAAGAAAGCGGAAGTCAGTGAAAACTGTAGCACACATGACATGGTCAAGCAAATAATGATGAATGGTCAAAAGATGAGCAGATCAATCAACGTCGGTGTTCAGCTTAAAAGACTTGAAAATAACCTGATTTCTTCAAAGTTAGGCCCTACAAAGTATCAGAAGTAAGGAAGGCAAAAAAAGGTGATGATGAGGCTTTAGGGTTAAAAATAAAATATGAGTCTGTAGTCGATGAAGGTTACTTCTCAGCAGCTGAGCAAGCTGGAACATAAAGATTAGCACCTTAAGTAGATTCTTCTAGCCCTCCAACGTTTTTATGAGAAGCAACAGGATAAAAACTAACAGTTAGAGGAAGAACTATCAACAGTTAATACTGAGCTTGACCTGGAGGAACAGTGTATTGATAGTCAGAAGCAATAGATAAACAATCTCAGACAAAAATGGATAGAGATGAGGTAGAGGAATTTGTCAAAATAATTGGATATGCTAGCTGTGAAGGCGATGGGTGCTAATGAGATTGATAGAAAATGATAAGATATTATTAAATCAGTTTTCAGAGATAGATTCGATGATTTTCTCTAGCCGCTCTATTAGTAATCTTTGCTTTTTTATTATCTATTCGTACTCCCAAGGCTCCAGCTCTTCCTTCTACATCTTCTTGGGTTGGTTTTGGCTGAATTATTTGCGGAAGCGGGTGGTAGTATTGATTGTATTGCTCTGCTCAGGAAGTGTATCACCTCTTCTCAATTTGGAAAAATGTTTCGGGAGATCTTTCTTGCTCAACTTCTTGCACAGTTTGGGTTTTTCAGCTTATCTTAATCCCTTTCTAGTTAACTAACCATGCAGTGATCCGAAAAATGTCAAAACAGGAGGGTTGTTGGGCTCCGGAATTTTGGTGGAGGTGAGAGAATACTCTCTTTTCCTGTCAGAAAGTAAAATTCCTGACTTTAGGGACTTGACTTTTTTCAATTTAGTTTTTTTTTCCTTGTGTTGAGGATTGCTAGCAGTTGCTCTGAGATCTCTTTCTTCTGATTTAATCATTTTTGGAGGCATATTTGAGAGCTCTCGTTCCATTGAGAGCTGTTTTTACTGGAGTGAAAGCTTGCTCGAACAGTTCATTTGAAATACAAAATAAAAAATTGTTGACACAACTTGAATTTCATTCAAATCTGCCCCTTATAGTTACATTTCGCAGGGCATTAAAAAATAGCTACAATATTCCCTAGATAATTGGTATAAATTGGTATATCATTTGTGATATTCATTTCTTAATCAATAAAGATGCCGCCAATCAAACCCAAACAGCAACAGAAGAAAAAACATTCGCCATCAAGTGCTACCTGCAGACTTCAGGACATCACAAACTATCTTCCTGAAAGATTTGCCTTGGCTCCAGGGTACTACTCGCTTCCATCGCAACAACAACTATTTGCCTCTAATGGCAAAACAAGTTCATTAATCATCGGCAACAAGCATGGAGTAGTATATTGGCCTGAAGCGGTAGACATTTCTTCCCTTGCCTTGCCATTAGCTGAAACTGTCTTCATCGACTTTTGTCAAATTGAAGTGTACTTTCAGGACAGATTCAAACCAGCAAGAGGCCAGTAGCTCAATAAAAGATGCTTAGGGACATTCAAATTTTATCCCTCAAAGAATAATAGTTCCCTCGATAATATTTGCAAGGATAATAATACGAGGCTCATCTCCTACTAGCCAATCCTAGGGTATTTCACTGTTGATATCCCCCATTTCACTAAATATAATTTCGGTGGCATGCCTAAGCCAGCAGAAAAGCCAGTTGAGCAAAGATAACCTGTAGATATCTCAAACAATAGAAGGAGAAGATTGCCATAAGAACAAGGCAATAATAAATTTGACAATCGAAAAATGTTTGGCTCCATATGGCTTGAGGAATAAGCTGTTTCCTATCGATCGTAAATAACTGAAGAATCCACGAGTCGCATTGGGGACATTTTAGACTGCTTCAAAGATTATGTTACCAAGTCATAAGGGAAATTGTTTTAGAAAGAACAGAAATTTCCCATTTTTGAAACTTGTCAGCATCAAGCTGCATTGGAGATTGAGAACCGAAACCGCCAACGCTTTGGATACAACAACTATAAAGCAGAGCCTTCCAATTTGCCAGCTTTGCAAAGCTTCATGTTTTCAGCCGAAGGAAATATCATTGACTACAAGAGCTACACAAAGCATAAGAGTCTAACTTTGAGAAAATCAAAAAGTAAGTGTTGTTAAAAATTTTAAGCTATTATGGCAGACATCATGTTTGCTGATGAAATGAGTCCTCGATATATTGCTCATGTTGTATGTGACGCCTCGGTTCCAGCTTATCTGAGAAGATAGTTATCTCTTTATGCTATCTTGTTTGAAAATAATCTGAGGTTCAATTTTAATCCGATGCAGGAGTACTCTCCACAACATGTTGAATAATTTGATGTCGATTAAGATATAAGATTCTAGCTCATCAAGGGTTGGCTGACCTGGACAGTCAGATAGCTTTACAGCAAACAATAAAATAAAGTGAATCTTTTGAATTCAAAGATTATGTCAGCTCTGGCGTTTCGAAAGCCTTAAATGGCTATTGATAGCTTGATCATCAACAATCAATGGAAAAGTGCTTAAGTCCTCCCGAACCTGGAAGACTCATACTACAGATCAACATATATGCATGTCAATAATCCAAATTAGCTTCTGCCTGATCTACAATGCATTTTGAAATAATCTTTCCAAGATCTGAATTGTAAAGGGTGGATGTTAAGGTTGTCCTTTGCAGCTTGGTACTTCAGACAAGAAGATTTTATCAAGCATTTGATTACTATCCTTGAAGATAGTTCTCTGAAACAGCAGGACAACATTCTGCTCTTGAGAATGTTCCAGCTTTGGGCAGTTCAAAAAGACCCTCGACTTAAAATTGAGCTGATAGAAAATCAGGTACCTTCAATAAAAGCTATATGCACTCAATGGATGATTACAAATCAATATTCTCTGGGACATCTTGAAGAACAAGCCTGGAAAAATTCGAACAAGAATGGTGGTTTATTTTTCAAGCAATATCGTTACGAAGTAACAAGACTGTTGGTGGATTATTTTGCAAAAGAGGATTCAAATAAGGCAATCATGCTGATAGGAAAGACAAAAAATCTATCATCTCAGTAAATTACGGTATGGAAAAAAATAATTCTATCGGCTCAATAAACTAAAGCATAAATCTAAATTCAAAACTAGCTCAAAAGAGACAATTTGCTGAATGCACTAAGAGTATGCTTGACGGTAGAGAATTCAAGCGAGTAAATATCTCAAATTCTTTATGAGTTGGTTGTTCACCCTTCTGTCCTTGGAACATACAGGAAAGCATAAATTAAAGATCTAAGAACCCTCCTCGAGCACCGTTCTCAATAATTTTCAGATCTTATCACAATAATAACTTTCAATGGTCCTGATTCAAACATATCAGATCTCTAAGCACTGATGAATATTTATGACGGGTACACAAGATTTAGTACGACTTTAGGATAAAAAATCAGGAATTCGATTATAGCAAAAATCGAGCAGTGTCTAAAGTACTGGCTGGATAGGAAGAAAGATCAAATAAAATTGCTAAAAAATTAAGTAACAAATATGCAAAGTTAGGTTTCCAACGAAATAAGGGTCCGATAGATGCTGGAAGGAAGTGACCTGTTATAATTTCTGTGATTTGCGTCTATTTGTTTGACTATGATAACATTTTTCGAGTTGAAGTTTTTAATTTAAGTGGTATATCTTAACTTTCTTTTATATACAATTAAATTTCAACAATCATGAAGCTCCACTTCAGCAACGATGCTATCACCAACAGCAGATACAGAAAAATTAAAACTGTCATCAATGCTCTCAAGGTCCAAGTCGAAGAGGTCAATCACGACGCTCACACCGATCTCTCCGGACTCTCCCCCTTCAATACTCTTCCCCTCCTCGAAACCAAAGAGGGAACCTTCTTCTCCTCCAACACCATCATCAGATACCTCGCTGCCTCTAGCGACAAGCTTTATGGTAGCGACCTCTTCCAAAGAGGTCAAGTTGACCAATGGCTTGATATCACCACCTGCGACTTTGAAGCTGCAGTTGCTGCTGTTGCCATTGCTAAGGAAGGAAGAGATGTTGAGGGAGCAAAAATTGTGGCTGATATCAACAAATTCCTCGGCTTTGCTTAGAAACACCTTGCTGGAAGAAAATTCCTTGTTGGTGATTCAGTCACCATCGCTGACTTCAGTGTTGCTACCTCTATTGCTGTCATTCTGACCAGCCTCGGAGATGAGGACAGAAAACCCTATCAAAATATTGTCTCTTGGTACACTGCCCTTGTTGAATCTGACAACACCGTCGGAAGCAAAGAGTTCCCCAAGGAATCTCACAAGCCCTTCAAGGTCAAAAAAGACAAGAAGGCGGAGAAGAAGGCTGAAAAGAAGGAAGAAAAGCCTGCTGATGATGATTTCGATCCCTTCGCTGAAGATGATACCCCTAAAGCTGCACCTAAGCCCAAGCCTGAACCCAAAGCCAAAAAGGCCAAGCCAGCTGCCAAGTCTATTGTCGTTTTCGATGTGAAGATTTACGAAGAAGGATTCGACTTGGACGGTCTTTGGGAGAAAATTCAGAAGGAAGTTCAGATAGAAGGTCTTGTCTGGAACCCTAATCCCAAGAAGATTCCTGTTGTTGGAAACGTTTTCAAGCTTCAGATCGGATGTGTGATTGAAGACGACAAGGTTGCCACTGACGATATTTTCGACAAGATCACCGCCTGGGAAGATGATGTTCAGTCCATCGATGTTGTCAGCTTCCAGAAGCTCTGATAGTCCATCCCATCAAACCTACATATTTATTATACTATAATATGTTCTACAAAGATTGATATTATCTTTTTATAATGGGAGCCAATCAACCCAAGGGACAAAAAAGCACGACTATAACGGTCGGGGACTCCAGTTTCTTCAAAAAACAGATGATAATACATACACAAATGCTCAAAATTTAGGACAAGTATACAATGGAGAAGCAAATCGGGCAGGGTACCTACTCGACTGTTTTTCAAGGAAAGTCCATTCGTTCATAAGCGCCTCGCTGCATCAAAAGAGTTGATAAATCAAAAGCCCCAGGCATATAGCAAATTTTATTGAATTAATTTGCCATCCTGAGGGAGTTAGTATTTATTCCAAAATGTAGGACCATCCAAATGTCATGAACATTTATGGGCTTTATGAAGATCATAAGTATTTCTACGTTATTACGGAGCTGATCAAAGGTCGAGAGTTGTTTTGTGAATTCAAAGACAAGAAAAAATTCGATGAGGCTGAAACATTTGAAATATTCAGGCAAGTTCTCCTCTGCATTCACAATCTTCACAAGAACAAAATCATGCACAGGTATTTTGTATGTCATACAGAGATATAAAGCTGGAGAATATGATATACAATCCAAAAACAAGGCTTGTAAAGCTTATTGACTTTGGAACAGCAGTAGAGTTCACAAGCTAAGCCAGAGGGCCTTATAAACTAGTCGGCACTGTACTAATCATCTTATAAATAGGCCTCGTATATTGCGCCTGAAGTCATCACTAAAAATTATAACTATATGTGTGATGTGTGGTCATTAGGTGTCTTTCTACATCTCCTGCTCACTGGAATTTTGCCTTTTGTTGGAAAAAATCAAGAATAAATATTTCATGCTATTTCCACTGCTCCTCCCAATCTCAATAGCCCTGTCTATGAAAAGATTCCACAAGCTAAAGCCCTTGTTAGTAGAATGCTCTAAAAGTCTCCTTAAAAAAGAATCACTATTCCCGAGATCATAAAACATCCTTGGTATGAGAACTTACATCTGAAACAGTCGTTGCCTCCAACTGATCATGAGTGCATGCTGAATCTTTTCCAAAACATGAGAAAGTTCAGCACTCTCAAGATAGCAGACATTCAGCTCGGTATTTTGGTATTTATCGTCAATTTTATCATTCAATATGATAATGAAGACTCCATTGTGAGGTGCTTCCACTGGATCGATTTTGAAGGAGATGGAGTGGTCACTATAGAAGAGCTGACCAAAGCTTTTGTCTAATATGAAGACCGACCAGAGAAGAAGGCTAATCAGGATGCCAAGGATATCATGAGCAAGATCGACTTCAATCACTCCATGGACATCGATTACTCAGGTAAATTCAAGCTAATGCAGAATTTTTAGTGGCTTCGACTCCTCTAAAAAAGATAATCAATGAAGAAACTCTTTAGCGTGCTTTCAGAATGCTGGATAGCGACTTGAGCGGAAACATATCATTCCAGGAACTCAAAGACCACTTGGGAGAGCATGTAAGTGAGATGCACTACAAAAATATCATGGGTTTCTGTGATTTGAACAAAACTGGATAAGTACCAATTTATGTATTCAGATATCTTTGAAAGAGTTCAAGGACATGATGAAGAGATTGATCCTATGATGTGTGGATCTTTATTATTCAATCAAATATGTATATGACATGAGTCTTATACTAAAACCCTCATGTATGCCTGTCTGTCCCCCAAAATTGAGGCAATAACAAAATATAGGAATATTATAATTTGTGATTTGACCAAAGCCATTGAAGTGACAAGGCTAAATTTTATAATTACTTATGTCAAAATGTAGAATTCTTGATCAAGAATGGCCATTGATTTCAATAAACCCGAAGGCTAGCTTTATTATTATAGCATCAATATGTACAATGAAGACGGTAAACTCATAGTTATTCACGAATACCCAACTCCTTCATTGAATCCTTTTCTCAATCCAGTCTGCAAAGACACCTATAGTGCGTTGCCAAAGATTTACGGACGGCATCGCAAAAGATATATGTCAGGTCCACATAGTACCAAATTAACCAACTCAAGTCGATATTTAAGAGAATGCTGTGAGTAAAAGTACCAGAAAGATCACCGCTCACATTCGGATATCAAAACGACCAGAAAACAAAAAACTAAGCCGATGCCAGCATCAAATAAAATCGTAACCTTCAAGTCTACATAAAATAAAATCAGACCAAGAAGACTCACTCCTCGTATGCCAGATATAGCGCTACCTTCCCTTAAAGGATTTTCAGCAGGAGAACTCAGCGAAGTAGAATCACAGCACAAAGTATACAAGTCACGTGGAGTGTCAAGTTTAGAGGTCTAGTTCAAATCAGATTCAAAAAGGAATATCAGGCAAACTATTGTGAATGACATAAGAGGAAGTCATGTTACAACTGAGTTCGGAAATTCGGACGAATCAGTCCAAACTGATGAACGTTTTTTTGCCTTAGTGGACATTAAAAACTATAAGAGAACTAAAACAGACAATCCGAGATCAGATTATAGACAGTTTTATGAATACTTGTAAAATGGACAAAATAACGAGGAAAAAGATCAGTCAGAATTGAAGCTAGTCAAAAGATAAAGCCATTCTAGTCAGGATGAAACCTTTTCAATTGCATCCAGCAAGCTAAAAAGAAACAAAGATTCCACTATGTTTCATCGATTCAAAAAGAAATTCCAAGGTATGCCCCGCTAGAGAAGTAGCTCTCAATAAAGAAATGCTAATTCTGTCCTTTCAAATGGTCTGTTCTAAATTCCTGAAGAAGAAGAATACGGAGACTATCTGATGAAATACAAGCCGATTAACTCCAATTTTGACATACGAAGCCTCGTTAAATAGGCAGATTTTCATATTGTTGCAGACGAAGGTCGAGTCTACTTCGGACAAATTCGAAATAACAAAAGGCATGGCTTGGGGATAACTATCTCTGAGAAAGAAATTTATGAAGGAAGATACGAAAAAGATGTGAAAGTATAAGGCTGCTAGAAAAATCGGGATGGGGTATATATAGGAGACTATTTGAATGGAAAACGACATGGTAGAGGCAAATTTGCTTGGTACAATGGTTAAACTTTTGACGGGGAATGGAAAGGTGGAAAGAAAAATGGATATGGAAAGTGGAAATCACCCAAAGGAGACTATTACGAAGGTCAATGGGTTGACAATCGACAAAATGGAGAAGGATATCATTA
>Ga0100378_1006100_pt1 | contig 10961 bp, 13 predicted proteins | sample CryGeymeta201502_FD_81535 | JGI IMG/M metagenome (GOLD analysis project Ga0100378, IMG submission 81535) | Groundwater microbial communities from Crystal Geyser aquifers in Utah, USA - Crystal Geyser metaG 2015-02 | ecosystem: Environmental > Aquatic > Deep subsurface > Groundwater | place: USA...
CCAACCCCACCCCCAACCCCAACCCCAACCCCAACCCCAACCCCAACCCCAAAATTGAATGAATTTGGATGATTCAATTGCATATTTAATAATAATCAATCTGGCTCGAATGGACTCGCTCTTCCAGGACAAAAAGACACCTCAAACTCTCTCCCGCTAAACTCGCACCCTCATCTAGCTCATCGGATAGACCAGAAACAAATCCACCTAGGAAGACATCATCAAGCGATAGATGGCCTTCGTCAAAACTCAACTCGCCTCAAATCCTGACCCTGAAGAATATCCTGACATTCTCGTGAAGTTGATTTACTTCTAGACTTTAGGCTACGATACTTCCTTTGCTCACATTCTACCGATCAACCTTTGCCAGTCATCAAGTCTTTACCTGAAAAAGATGTCCTACCTTTTGGCAGCTATGCTCGTAAAACCTGGTGAATAGATGGGTCTTTTAATGAACAACACTATCTAAAAGGATCTCAACTCTTAAAATGCCTTTGTAATCATGACTACTCTCACCATGTTGAGGTATTTTCTGACTGAAGGGCTCATCGAAAGGATCCTACCCATCTTGAATAAGTTGATCAAGCATCCGACATCCATCATAAGGAGGAAGACCTATTTTGTTCTCTTCAATATCAATCAGCTGTTTCCCAATATCGTCAATGATGTAAAAAGCCTGGCGATTGATGCTCTTCACGACCATTAAACCCCAGTCATTTTCACAGGACTGACAATGCTTTACCCTTTGGTGATGGCAAATCCTCATCTCTACAAGGATCAAACCAAACGCTTGGCATAAATATTATGGAATATCCTAGAACACAAGTACCCCAAGGAGTATGACTATCATCGCATTCCAGCTCCCTGGTTGATGATATCAATTCTCCAAATGTTGGAAGTATTAGGAAGAAATGATCAACAAGCTAGTCAGCTCATGTATGAGACTCTCGAGAAGGAAATCCGATACTGCACTAATCTTTCCTCTAGTAATATTCATTATTACACAGCTCTCCACTTCAGCAAGGGAATTTTACAGCAAGCCATCAAAACAGTCTGCAATATTTATCCAAATCCATATCTGATAGAGCAGTCCAGCCAAGTACTTTATAAATTTTTCGATTATGGCAATAACAACATGAAGTATTTTGGAATCTGCTGTCTGCATCAGATATGTAAGATCAACAAAGACTGTCTCGATCGATGGCAAATGATGCTGGTCGAATGTCTTGATTCAGGAGATATCACTCTGGCAGATAAGACTGTTGGACTCTTGATTCAGATTGCCAATGAATAAAATACAGAGCACATTCTCAACAAAATTATCTATCTCACAGAAAAATCTATCGAAGATACAGAGAAAAGAAATCTCATCAAGAAAGGACTCTTCCTTATAGAAAGATTCTCAGACGACAGAGAGATCTTTCTCAGAAGAATGAACGAAATATTCTATAAATTTGAGAATCTAATCAGCGATGGAAGTATCAACAATTTTTTGAGAGCTCTCCTTTAAATTGCGGAGCTAGAGCCTGACTTTCTTTAGATGGCTGTAAGCGCATATCTCGACATTATTTAAAATTTCAGGAACAAAGTTCTTCTGAAGGTATCCAGTTGGATCATTGGTTAATTCACCTACCGTCTGTGTAAGCATGCATTAATTCAGATGAAAGGGATGGAGATACAGATGTGGTGGATAAATCTGTCTAGGCCCTCATTAGCTGTGGAAACTGCTACCTTTAGGAACCCTAGATCGTAACGATGATGCTTAATAGTTTAATGAAACTCACTCAAAAAGATATGACCACCAAACATGCAGAAATTAAGGAATTCATGCAGACTTTAGAATCAAACAAGGACTACTTTGTTCATAAACTATCTTCTTAGTATATATGCAATGCTAAGTATGGAAAAGCATTGGCTTTATCCAACTAAGTCGAAATAGATCACAGTATGAGCTTCTTAGAGGCCTACACTGAAAAATCACAAGATCAAAAGAATAATAAATTCACAGTTTCCAGAAAGAATCTGGCCAAAAAACAAGTAGCCCATGTTTATGCTAAAGATGTTGAGATAACAGAACTTGATTAGAACAATCTGCATAGAAACGAGTCAAATGTGTTCGAATTCAAACCCGGATCTCGGTGGGGACACTCTCGAGATGTAGACGTCAATCGAACAGATGCCAACCTAGACCCTGCTGAAACAACTGAATTCGAAATGATCAGAAACAATATGAACGGATAGCCGATTCGCAAAAAAAGCTTTAATCTGAGAGGTCCAAGAGAAGGCAAAAAGAGTGCTACAAGCAAGCAGGTCGATGAGAAAAAACTCAACTTGGCTCGCAGCTTGTTTGGCCGGAAGAAATGAGTCATTACTACTTGTTGTATTGATGAATTATCATATTCATTATCATTGCTTCAAAAGATTGTACTTGAAAGAAATGTTCGGGAACCTCTGCTCACTCTTTAAACTTCCTTGCTCGGAGGCACTTTCTCTCCTTGCTCTCATATTCAGACTGAAGCCTTCTCTTTTTGGCGTGCTCGGAATGCTGTTCTGAAGGTGGTATTTCTACAACTCTATTTGAAGTTTTTTGTTTTCAATGTATAGTTGTTAGCATTTATCGCGCCAAGTTCCATCTTTGTTGGATAGCTAGAAACGATCAAGAAGGCTAATAGTGTTAGGAGAAGATTCTTGTTCGATATGTGTAAGAAATGCTCCTCTATCTGTTTTTTTATATTTCTTTTATTTCCTCAGCACACTGAGCTTTGGAATATCATCAGATTTGTCAGTATCTTTCTCCCTTTCTTGACTTACAGGAAGAGATTGGATCTGAGAAGATGATTTATCTTTTTCTTCAATTTTCTGCCTCAACTCCTCAATTTATCGTTCTCTCTGCTCTATTTTCTTTTACTTTGACTGCATCAGTATCTTTATCTTAGTCTTTTCATTCTATGCCATATCGAAATTAGTCTTTAGCTTATCCAGCTATAAACATTTTCGAGATAGCTCCTCCTGAACTTTTTTCAATTCATTGCGAACCAAAACTTATCTTTCTGACTGAGTTACTACCATATCTTGAACCTTGTTAAGCTACCCGAGCTTTTAATCCTTTCTAAACGTTTATGTCTAGAATTTGATGCGTTTTGATCCCAATCTGAATAGATTGAACAGTCTCATTTTATTTATTAGCTTTGTGGTATAGTAGGGGTCGAACACAATATCTTCTCCGAGTCTACATCGATTCAAATCTTCAGACACATATTCCTCGTTGTCTCTTCCTTTTCGATAACGATTACTGTTGTCCTCTTCTTCCACTTTTCGATTATTTTCCCTTTGAGAACGCTCATCTTCGAATGATATAGTAAAATCGATCTTCTTGTTGAGGATATCGTTGATTTTGTCTTTGTAGAAATTCATAACATCTAAATAATTATTTTTGGCTGCTTCCCTGGTGTTCACCATATGCAGATGTTTCACTTTAGAAAATATTTCTCTCAATTCCTAGTTTTAATTTTCTAGCTTGGCAATTTTCTTGTCGTACTGAATCTGTACCGTTTTCCTTACTCTATCCTCCAATCCATTGATATTGTTTTGAACAGTCAGAAGCTTATCCTCCAAAAGGGTCTTCTAATGCAGTATTTTTGTTACTTTTCCCAAATATTCGGCCTCAAGAAGATTGTTATTTTTGTGTTGAAGATATTTTATCAAAGCTGACTGTTCATTTATCTTTTTGTTTTTACTGTTGATAGCCTCAATCATTATTTCGGCATACTGAGAAAATGTTTCAATCCTATACTTGAATTATTTCTCTGTAAAGGTAAAGAGAAGCTTGTTCATATAGTTCACACAGTCTTCGAGGTCAGGCACAGTGATCACAAAGCCATAGCCTGAAGAAAGCAAATCAACTCTTGATACTTTATTCCTAAAACGATTGATGAAGGCCTGTAAAAATGATAGCTTGTACTGCTGACTTATGTATGTCTTGCGATCCAAAATCAAAGGGCTTGAGTAGCTTGAAATTAAATGAACCCGAGGAATAAGGCTGGGATTCATGATCCGCTTCGGCTCTGTTTTTGGAGCTTTTTATGCCTTGATTATCCTTACAGCTTCACTGTATATGCGATATCTGAGTTCTTCTTTCAGTAATTTGACAGTCAAAACTTCACGAATAAGATTGTTGAAACATTTATTCTACTAACTTTCATTCTTGCCAATTAGCTGAGTTTCCCATTTGCTGAATTGCATCTTGTTTTCCTCTCTAAACCTTTAGAGATTTTCAAATAAGTTGTGAGTTTGGATTTGATTGATTTACTTGAGCTCCATGTAGCTGTCTTTGAATAGCCGAGCGCTCATAGGAAGAGTGATTCGTGCTAAAAAAGCAATACATGCCAAAGTAAAAACTTTCTTGTGTATGAGCAAATCGAAAAATGCCGATTTCTGAATTTATTTGTCCTGAGGAGAAAGTTTGTTGCTTCTAGTTGAGAGAAACTAGTCAGCCAAGTCATAGTGATATCTGGTACGAGCAAATACTTTGAATCTGTTTTTTTCTCCCATACTTTTGAATAAATCAAAGGCCTTTCCTATGAAGTGCCAATTATGACAATAACTGATCTAATCAGGATTAATACCGTGCTACTTGTAGATGAGTTTTTGAATAAAGTGAGCAGGAATGTGTGAGGCTGTTGGTATAACATACTTCAATCGATCATTGAGTCTGTTTGAATCTTTGAGGTAAATTCCATTGTTGAATCTTGATTTTTACTAATCACTGAATAGTATCTCTTTTGCAAGGTCAATTTTATTGTTATTGCTCTCAGCACAAGAATATTATTGCAGCTTGTGGGAATGGCATAACCATTAGTTGATTTGTGAGTGATAGGCGTAAAAATCTGATTGAGGCTCATTGATTTCATTGAGATAGGTCTCATATGCTGCCAAATATAGGATTTTGTATATGTTATTGGTCTTTTGATTTAAATAAGTGGCAGCTGATGTTCCTGTAATGTTTTTAAGTTGTTTCAGATCATCGCAGAGAGGGAGATAGCTTTGCCTGATGACTCCATAGCCTTGAATTTTGCTCATGACAAAATCGATGATCTAGTCGTGGACAACCCAGTGTTACTTTTTGTCAATGTAATGCCTGTCTTCCATTTTCTTGGCAATTTGATAGTTCATGGAAGTGAAGTCTATGACAAATTTGTATACAACTGACAAGTCCTTATTTTCGAGAGTATTGATTGTCTATCGAATGCTATTCTAGTCAGTTATGAAGTATCTCTCTTCAAAGTTGATCTGCTTCTTGATGATTGCTTCAAGTGAATCCAGGATATCATCTTCGACCTGAAGGGATATCAATAAGATATTTGCTTCGATATAGTCCACTAAACTTTTGTAGTGCTCCATCAAATTCAGATATTTGTTTCGAGAAGGTGCTTTTACTATGTAGTCCGTTTCCATGTATGAAAAAGGGCTCGATTTGCCAGTGAAAGGCTGCATTGTCTTCAACAAGTGATTTGCTGCATCACTTTCGCTTTGATCTACTTTTAGCTCGGGAATTCTGAAAGCCCATTTGAATATATCCTATTTCTTTTTAGGAGGCTGTAATCCTTAGATTTATGTCCTGTGATTGAAGCAATCGATGTTTGTGGTGACAGGAAAATTGTTGTCGTTTATCCATTCATTTAGGTACTGCTCTGAGGTGAATATATAGTAAGGATCTGCTATTTATCCACTTCGCAAAATCTTTCTTTCTATGGGAATAGGATGTTTAGGTTTTCCTTGATCGTAAAGTACTTTTGAGTCAATCAAAGGTTGTTCGTTTGGAATTGTAAAAATTGTACTCAAAAACGGAACAGAAACTGCGTAGTTATGAAGTTTATGCAAAAAAGTGAGTGTTTCTGTACATGTATTAAGCTTGGATGCAGTGAGGAGTAAATCCTGGCTGTATGATCTCAGGAGATCAATTTGTTTGTGTCTTTTGTATTTTGAAGTCAGAATACTGACACAAAAAGGTGACATTTTTTATTTGTTTTCCACCCTGGACTCATAATCTTCCTAATTGATCATCTTCAGCTTCTGCTCCAAAGATGCCTTGAATGATGCTTTGTATTTTAGGAAAGTGTTGTTCTTTAGTACATCTGCTGAAACGACAGAGATGATGCCCAATATTCTATTCTTTATTTTTTTCATGTCTTTGGGGTCATTGGGAGCCAACAAACGGTTTTTATCTAATCGTTTTATCTGAAAATTTTTGTCCACCTCAAATTTCATGATTAACAAATCCATCAACTGCCTTTTGGATATTTCTAGATATTTTCTGAAAACTTATATATCTGCAAGTTCACAGCTGAAATACTATCTGATTTCATCAAGCATGTCAGGATAAATGGCAAATTTTGTCGCCTCATTGTTGTATAGCTTATTCTATTGGGTCGCCAAAAAAACTTCGCTTTGGCCAGTATTGGTATATTCTGCTACTGATCGATCCAAGCTCATTTAGCAATATTTTGCCAATTTCCCGTAAGCAGACGAAATACCTCTTCTCTCTAATTGCATGAGCCAAGCACGGTCCTGAAGTTGGAGAAGCTCAATGAATCCTAGAGCAAGACTGTGCTATTTATACCGAAATACATGAGTTGGTTTTTTGAGCAAGATGAGAGAAGAAAGAGAGTGATAGTCAAAGTATTGAAGTGCTCCAAACATTGGCAGCTTTTAATGGTGGCGATCGAAGGTGCTTTTGATCTGAAGCTGAACATTGCTCGGAGGTTAAAGACATGCTCCCATCATTTATTCGTAATATTTTGTCGATTTAGAGACAACTTCATAATATGGGTCGTCTGTCTCAAATGTCATCCAACTAGGAGGAGGCTCCTGAGGGCTTAGACAGCAGAGCTTCATTTTGTTGATGATATTTTTGATAACTCCTTGCTGATAGAGGGTAGAAACATAGCCAAAGTCATTATAGAATTCAAGATTTAGATCTTAGATCAGATTGTGTATATTTCCGACAACAGATATAACTTCTGAAAAATTTACCAAGTTTTGTTTTGATTGTGATGTCAGGTGTACATTTGGAAATATGCTGACTTTGATGTGTGGACCTCCTTAGAATCGTGGATTGACTACTAAATTTTCAATAGCAATAGTGCTGACTGGAACAGCTTCTTTTACATTTCCTTCTTAGCCCATCATATCATCGAATATCGCATCCATGTTTTTCCGAAGCAGATATTAATCATACTTCTAAAGGTCAAAGTATTATTCCTCTTCATCCTCATCTATTTCAGGATACTGTTCTTTTATTTCAGATGTAAAGTTAGCTTGTTTGTCTTCCTTTATCCTGCTTTCTTTTGACAGCTTTGAACTTGAAAAACTGCTCATTCTTTGAAGCTTGTTTCTTTCTTTTGGCTATTTTTTCTTAATGTCTCCATAAAGGTATGCCTGAGTTGTTAGAGGAATGTTCAGCTTTCTAGCATACTTATCATGAAAAGTCCTGCACTGGTCCTCCTCAACTTTTTATAGCCTTTTTGTTATCAAAGTGACAACCTATCTTTCCTGCTGAAGAGCCTCAATTGCCAATCTATAACTATGATCGAAGGTAGGCTCCTAAGCATCAATCTTAGGCTGTTGATATATTAAATTGACAATGGTTTGACTGATTTTGAATGCTGATAAAGGCTCTTTCGTATTTTCATAAATGTAGTAATATGATTCTATGAGCTTGAGTTTCTCAAATTGATACTGGAGTTCAGCCTTGTAGATTGAAGATAGAAGGTCAACTCTATCAACCAGCTAGTCTAATGTTTTAACTTTTAAGTATCTTTCATAACGATTAATGAAAGAAGTGCAGCTAAAAAGTAACCTTTCTTCTATTTCCTCAATATCAGTATTTGTGATTTCGTAAAGTATGCTATTTTTAAGCCTTTCTCCATTCTTCACCAAAACATGAGGAATTTATTCCCCATAATGCTCAAATATTACTCTATCTTTCTTGTACAGTTTTGAACGTTCATAAGCTTGATGCTGAACAAATTATTCCTCATTCATCTTCACAGGTGAATCTGAACCTGTCTCTTTTGAGAAATACGTTTGTGTGTCTTTGATTGCCTTTTAAAAAGTTTATACAGCCTGCTTGTTTGAGTTTATTAAGAACCCATCATCAAGATGAAACTTAAATTGAACCTGGCTGAGAACACGGAGATCAAGAGCTAAATTTCGGTGATAGCAGCGCATACCATTGAGTATTCCGACAAGCTTGACCCTCATTTCTCTAAGACTGATGACTCTCAAAGTTTACTAAATTTATATTTCGACTGGATTCGTGACAAGCTGTTTGGCTAAGATTGCTTCAAAGAAAACAGAAGCATTTGATTTCAAAATTGAAGCAGAGTGAGTCTACTTTTAATTGAACTTGATCCTGAAAAACTATCCCAATTGTTCAAGAGTGTGCTCTTAATTGTTGAGAATGTTATATTTGTTTATTCGCTCCATGTGCGAATACTTATCTTTCAAGCGACCAATCACTGTCTCGGAATGGCGCTTTATATGTTTTCGGAAACTGCTGTAATTTGTGCTTTTGAGAATGTTAATGAGTGTCTTAACTTCAGTATTCGGAACCATTTTGTAAGAGGATGCCTAGCGATGCTGGTTGTGCCTCGCATGCTCTTGAGAAATCGAATCCAAGGGCCAATCAGTACTTCTCAGTCTATATCTAATATCAAAGCGACTGAAGTCAATTTTCACATATCTAGTGGTCCATATCTCTTCAAGCATCGTGTAAAGTTCCTTCTTGATATCGATATCATCCTCCAAGCCGAGCTTGACTTCTTATTTGCCTTCAAGTACTTCTTTGTTCTGATATTTGAACACTATCGAGCAGAAATTATTAAATTTGGGAAGCAGCGATATCAAATCTTTATGCTATTTCAGATGCAAAGATTTGAAGAAACTTGGAATAATTTTATTGTAGTTGTCTATAAGCTCGTAGTGAAGAGCAGGATAGAGGGACAAAGAAAGAGGGATTTGGCCTTCTTCCATACCATAAATATTGTAGATGAAGGTGCTGATGTTTTCTTTTTCAACTAAATTTCCTGGTGATATCAACTCTAATTCTTCCTCAAATAACTGTATCATCTTCCTTGATAATTTCAAAGCCTCCTCTTTCACTCTTTGTTGTTCTTTGGATATATCCTATTCAGTCGCCAACATAATATCGAGTCCGTGGACCTTAACAATATACTTATGCTCGTAGTACAAAGGATAGTAGTGGTTATGAAGGATGTCCCTCTTGAATAGTTTGTTTCTGGTGTAGATCAGAATATCGTCTCGTTGGATATTACTGAACCAACAATCTTCTTCTTCCAGATACTTGTAGATTGATTGTCCACTTTCATTGACAGGCACAGGTTTGCTTCCAACGGTGTATGCTTCTTAAAAGTTCTCTTCACAGGCCAACCTTTCAGCTCTGCTCAAAGCCATAGTTATTTCTTTATCAATCAGCGTGACTCTTGATTTTACAAATGCAAACTACTCTTAAACTTGGATATTATGCAGTCTTTCCATAATTAGGTACTTCTAGTACTCCAAGTCATGAACCCTATTGCTAAAAAATCGGTGAAGCAGATGTCTTACTTAGCTTTGGTGAAGAGGTGGAGGGATTCCCTCTATATGATAGGGTTATTGATTCTGGAAGTGAGGAGTTTGAGAAAGATAGTTTTGCAGCAAGTGAGCATATTGCTATTGAGTTTCTGATGGTTCGAAGGCCAGGTCGTAGAGTTCTTAGTGGAAATATTATTGGGAGTTGAGGTCGAAGTCATAATGTTTTTTTCCTTTGTTAAAGAACTTAGGCTTCATTCTGTATTTGCCCTTTTGGATGTATTATCTGATTTTGAACTGCTCAGTCCGCAGCTCATTGACTATTTAGGCATTGCGTTGGAAAAAGTCTTTGGACATGGATGTTATATTTTTATTATGATGGCCTCAAATTATCAAGCTTACGTCAACACTCGAAAATACACTGATCTTTATTTGCTTCTTCAGAGATCTAAAATTGAAGAGGATGGTATTAAATTTATTGGATGAAGAAGAAGATTTCAATTGTTCCCAATGAAGCTATTCGCAAGCACCTTGCCAATAATAGTACAGCTAAGGTAACTCATGCCTTTCCGAAGGCTACACGCTTCTCACCTCCTAATCCAGAGTATTTTTTCCTTTACTTAGGTGCAAATAAGCATTCTATGGCAGCTCTTCCTCTCTATCTAAAAGAAAAAGTGGAATTGGCTTCGGAAAGAGGACTGATTTCACCCGCAATACAATCGTCTCACCAGGTTCGCCAACATACAAGCATCGAAGTCAGTTCGATAAATTAGGAATGACATTTAGTTTTTCGATTGGTAGGGAAAAAAGCCCTGATCGTGATTACAATTACCATACTCGAAAGGCAAAAGTTCCAGGTCCAGGAGCATATTAAAGTCAGAGATCTTCTCTAAGTAATATCAGCTTCACTCATCGTCCTAAAACAATTGATGTCGACAAAAAAAATCTCACCTTCTTGAAAACTCCAGGACCTGGCAGCTATGAATCAATAGACATGACTCCATCTAATGGAAAGTTCAGAATATCAAAGTATTCTAATAGCAGATTATCTGCCATTCAAAAGGATAAAAGGTTCAAAGAACCAAAGCCAAGTTCTCCCAGTCCAACGGCCTACAGGTCAATTGACAACATCAATAAAACCTCAAGGTACATCCTATCGAATCGTGTTGGCCATGGAACTCGACCTTTCGATCACTAAAAAAAGTTTGTGGATCGTTATTGGAAGCATGATAAAAATCCAGCTCCCGGTTCATATGACAAACCAAGTGACTTTGGAGTGTATGGTGACTACACATACTATAAATCTCTGAGCATCAGGGACTGATTAATAATATCCCTCTTTAAAAACCAATCTTTTCAGATACTTTCAC
>Ga0100378_1006101_pt1 | contig 10961 bp, 8 predicted proteins | sample CryGeymeta201502_FD_81535 | JGI IMG/M metagenome (GOLD analysis project Ga0100378, IMG submission 81535) | Groundwater microbial communities from Crystal Geyser aquifers in Utah, USA - Crystal Geyser metaG 2015-02 | ecosystem: Environmental > Aquatic > Deep subsurface > Groundwater | place: USA...
CTTCATATTGGGCAATAATATTTTTGAGCTTGGAATTCTATTAAACTGCTGCATTTATTGTCTTTTAAAAATCCTGACTGATGGCTTACATTTTTTATTAACTGACAGAGTAGCCTTTGTCTGTTGTTATATTGGAAGCTAGCTTCTTTATTTCATTTGTGAGATCCTGATTATCCTGCTAGAGGATTTCAAGCCTTTTTGTGAGAATATTTATTTGATTATCTTTGAATTTAAAAGACGATTCTGGATATCTATTTTGCAAAGCTTCTTGAATCTTAAATTATTTTTACTAAAGAGCTATTGACAAGCTTTTGATATAATCCTTCAACTGTCCTTCAGAGTCACTGAGCTTCGATATTTCTTTGATTTTTTCCTCAATCATTTGATTCTTTTATTACAGCTGAATGTCTTTTTTATGCAGTTTGTCAATCTGTTTGGCTAAATTTTATTAAGCCTTTTGGAGTTTATCCTTTAGATAATTTACTTCCTATTGCAAGAATTTATTTTGATCTTAGATGACATGCTAAATTCTCGAAACAATATTTTGGTAGCCTTCTTTTTTATTATTTAGCACTTCTGTCGATGAATAATTGATTGTTTTTTGGAGCTCACTTGGTTGGTCTTGGATTCTATTGTGAGGTTTTATTGATCTCTCTGGAGTTGAGGATGTAGACTTGACCTTCTCATTAGTACTTACTGCTCTGAATCCATTTAAGGCATGATAAGGAATTCCAGTTCGATAATACTCAGGGTTTATGGCCCTTTCTTTTATCTTCGAAAGGAAAGGTTTTTTATTATGATGTGCAGGATTTGAATGGTTCATAGAGTCATTACTGACTTGATTGTTGACTTCAGAATTTTGACTTGTGTTTAGTGGCTGAGGTCCCGAAGGAAACAGTTTGATGGTGAGATGGTTGGTGTAGTTTTCTCTGTACATAAAATAAAATTATCTCAGACATTTAATCATTTTATGGTCAGAAATATCGACGAGGATGTCTTATCTCTGAATACATTTGTTGCTGAATCAAAGGAAGTTCTAAATCAACAAAAAATATACTTAAAATTTCTTCCAAAGTAATTCTTTCATTGGAATTCTTAGATAAACACCTCCTGATCACTAGCCTTATGTCAGAGTGTAGAGATTATTGGATCTAAGGTGTTTAATAGCGAATTTTAGACCTAAGTTATGGCATGTTTTTCCCCAAAAAGGGTAGGCGAGCATGAGTGAGCTCATAAAGCACAACTCCTAACGACCAAACATCCACTGAGTAGTCGTAAGTCCTTTGTATAACAATATTTACTTTTGCTCAATGATTTCAGGAGCCAAGTAGTAAGGAGTTCCCAGACACGTTTTTCCTCCGTTGGTTGGCGTTACTTGTTTGCTGACTCCAAAATCTCCAATTTTAAGGAGACCTTTGTCTGAGATCAGAATGTTATTAGGCTTGATATCTCTGTGTATGATGTGATTATGTTTGAGATGTTTAAGACCCATGCAAAGTTGAATGATCAGATTCACTATTTGAGATTGGTTGGTTAGGGGAAGGGTGAGATCATCTAAAGTCTGATGGCCAACATACTCCATCAGAATACAGAAGTAGTCTTACTTCCGAAAGGCTTTATAGCATCTCACCACATTAGGATGGTAGCATAGCCTCTCCTGTATCCTCACTTCATTTCGAAGGGAAATCAGATCAGGGCTGTCATCATCACAATCAAACTACAAAGGTACCTGAATCAGTCTCATGTTACTTTTTTTAGAGCAAACAGTTATCCCTCGACTTGTACTTTGAAGACTTTGCCAAAGGAACCAGCTCCGACGCATCCAAAGACTTCCATTTGCAAATAATATGGAGGCAAATTTAACGACTACTATGATTGTGATCCGAAACCATTAATATATATTTTTTTGATATTAGCTCAGCAAATGGGAGGCGATTAATCAAAACTCAAAGCCTAAGTTCTTGAAAGAATAAAAGATCATCCTTACCGCAAGGAAAAGGCAATCGCATAGGAAGAGTTTGTAAACGAATTGTTCAAGGGCCTTGACCTGACAAAGATTAATGCTCCAGTTGGGCCGACATTAATTTCTGGAACCCATGTTCTCAAACTATACTTCGATCGACTTCAGTAAATTGTACCTTTGACGATATTCAGTACCGTGGCCCTTTTAGCAAGAATAAGGCGTCCAAAAATATCTAAGATCTATACAGCTAGCCTCAAAAAGCCATTTAAGGTATCTCTATATCTAGCCAGAATCATTCAAAATCATTCAGGCCAACCAGTCCTCCTCATACATCCCAAAGGAACAATTTATCGATTTCGTTATGGCATGCTTTGACAAAGGAATGGATTCCGTTCTCAGGCACTCAAGTACTCCAGCAGAGTTCAAAGATTGCTTTCAGGAATGGATCAACCGCAACAGAGCTACTGTAATAGCCTATGCCTAAAAAATATTTCAGGATCATGTTCAATCGAACGAATCTCTTTGGACAGAGGGAGACTTTAGGCGTTGGATTGTTAGTAAGCGTCAATGGAACATATACATTGAGCTAAAAGGTGTTACTTACAATATCCCATTGAATCTTCTAAGTCTATTCGGAATCAACCTCGAAAATAGCTGAAACCCGCAAGATTGTTTGTCATGTTAAGGGAAAAATTTAAAAATATAAATCAAAGAGGGTAGCGAAAGTTTTCCTGAAGCATTGCTCCTTCCATTGGATTGACCATATTTGCTTTTCGTTTGAATCGTATATTTTAGTTGCGTCTTTCCTTTGTTGTTTTAACGGTGAGAGGAGCCTGGAGCCAATGAGTTTGAGCTACCGGTGCCTGAGGAATAATTTCTTCCTAGAAGACCATTGGAGATTTTAGAACAACTAACTTCTTGCTTTTTTATTGATTTCGGCTTGAACTATGTGAAGACCTTCTTCTCGGTTGAATATTTTGAACAGTGCTATTCATATCCTTTTTGTCGCTTTCTGTATTCTTCCTAACGATTTTTTCAGTCGATGTTTAAAAGTTATTATGACTGTTCTTCCGCTTCGATATGACAAAACTTTTTCTGAGAGAAACTTTGCTCGGGTTGGACTCATGTCTTTCATCGCCGCTGCTTCTGGGCTGAATGATCGGAATTGGAATAGGAAGATAATGAGCACTTTTACGAACGTGGATGTTGATTTGGGAATTGATTGTCTTATTTCTTTCGATCAGTTTGAAAAGAAGTTAGCGCTTATGCCTTTCCTCATTGGCTGTTTCGAAGATGTGATCTTCCAAAAATTATCGTTTATTTAGCTCCATAGGGATGTAGAACTGTAGCAATTTGTTGGCAGTTCTTTTCTTGGTGTGATCCTCATCCTCATCTTCTTCATACTCCTTTGACTTATTCTTACTGAGTTTTCTTTTTGGACGAGTTGTCTTTTTCAGAGAGCTTGCTTTCTTTTCAGGCTACTCAGTACTGCTGAGATGCTTGTCCATGTCGATCTTTTTGAACAGCTTCTTCACTGTCTTTTAATCTTCTTTGTGCTTCTTTTCGTCAGGACTCGGGCTTGATTCTATTTATTTTTCTTTCGCAAAGAGCTACCTGAACCATATGTCGTCTCCTTGTTGTACTCGATAAACATATTTCCGAAGTTTTTCAGCCTGCCTGTTGTACTTATTGGTTGTATAGCTAAGGACATGGTGTACGAAATCCTTGGCTACAAAAAAATCCTGTTTTATTATTTTATTGAATGTGGTTTGAAACTTTTTGTGCTCACGCACTGCCCGACCTCCTTCTTCGAACACACTCCATCTCACTCTTTCAATAGAAGCCTCTAGGATTTAAAGCAAGCGTAAAAAGAGGCGAAGCATTTCTCTATTTCAAGCAATATTTACTTTGAGATGGAGTCTCCATCACTCTCCTAGCCTTCTGCGAAGGGGTCCATTAAGGATTACTAGAATTACTGCTAGCGCTTGCTTAATGTGGTATGTTTGGAGTCAATATTTGCGATGAATTTATTGAAGACAGAAGTGTTATCGAGATCGTTTGAGGAAGATGTGAGGTGGGCATTGACGAAGGTTAGGAGTTCAAAGTACAGTTCTTATCTTTCCTTTACGAGTCTGATGAGAGGGTTGACTATTTAAACTTGGGAAAGGACTGACCTTTACATGATTATAGTCCGATCAATGTGCTAATTTTATTAACATACACTCGGTCATACGTTCCCTGCTCGATCAAACCAACTGCTTTATCCTTGGTACCTTCAAGTATTGTAGTATTCTTTAAAATGCTCATACTAATTAACTTATTACATGCGTTCAAAGCGAAAATCCAGCAAATCAACCAAAAAATTGACCCTCAACCAAGAACATCGGAAATTGAAATTATCAAGATCTTCACATGAACTTGTCTCACCAATAAAGTCTGGATCTTACTGCAAGTCTACATCCTAGTCATAAAGTTTCACATTGCCTCACGAACAAGAAAATTCCTTTAGCCTTTTCATAGGCAACCCTCTACTTCGGCAATAATTTGAGGAGTATCCTTTTCGACAGCGATTCTAGTGGCTGGAAGGAGGACTTTCTAACCCTAAGAAGAATATGGTGGTGGTTTCTAAAATTGAGGAGTTCTATTAACAGTATAATTAGCTGTGTGGGGAAGATCAAAAGCAGCCGTAGTAAGTTGAATGGATAATTCTGAGTCAAGCTGTCAACTCAACTCAAATAGAAACAGAATTTAATGAGATATATCAGCCGGTAAAGTTTCTTTTCCTTTCCAGCATGGCCTCTGTAGTTAACCATTTAGGTTTCTTACGTAATGCCAAAAAACACCGGGTCTATCTGGATTATTTCTCCTCTATCATCAATTTTCAAGCCTTTCCTAATTAGTTCCCCTGCATTCAGTAAATTGACCCCAAGTAAATCAGCTCTTTTGCTGCAAAATCTAAACAACTCTGGTTGATAGATCATGCTCATCGACATCTGTTGAAGAGCATCTAACTCGGAGTCTACTTTATTGAAGGATTGTCAGTGAAAAATAATTAGATTTAAATTCCAACAGATCAGAGTTTATTATTTGTTGTTGAGGAGGATCATAATCAAGTGATCAGCACAAAAGATCTCTCACAACCATAATTTTCACTGAGCCTTCCTCAAATAAGGAAATTGATGTTATCTAACCAGCATCCTCGTTATTGCTAAAAAGTGGCAAAATTATTACACATTGATCTTATTTTCGGCCTCATGAACTTTCCGGATAAGATAGTGAAGGAATTCTGCAAGCATCTTTCTAATGTAGCTGTTTTTCGAGATAGGTCAGTCCCTAATTCTGGTCTCTTTCTGTGCATTTACTATGAAAAAAAACAAGAAAATGACTGTTTGGGAATATAATTCAACAGTTCTGCTAAGCTGGAAAATTAAATATTCAGAATCAAAAGTCACTGCTAAGCTGTACAAAAGCTTAAAGCGGTCTATGAGTAATTGCCATCAAAAGTGGATCAAATCAGAATAATCGCTTACAACGTCCATTCTCCCCAATTAGTGCAGTAAATTGAATTATTTACGGGCTCAATCGTGACATGGGTCAGCGATTTATGTTCCGTTTATTAATCTCAACCTGAAAGTACGGTTATACTAGGAGAGTTTAAACCCTTGGAAAAGAAGCCACTTTTATCAATGACTGACTTGTTTGTTATTGACTTAGAAGAGTGCTCACATGATTTTATGGTTGTTCACAATCAACTTGCTATCTGTCTCAAAAACATGCTGAAAAAAGATTAAAGCTTTGCCTTTTTGACGGTCAGCTCTCAGGTTGTCAGTTTCAATGTTGATCTTTCTGAACTCGTCAGCAACCCTCATTATGTGAATAGACCTCTCGAGCATTTCGATGAATAGCTGAATCGACTTGAGTAAAACTGCCATCACTTGCTTGTTCTCAGCATGAAAGACTACAACGAAATGCTAGAGATAGCTGTAAAGGAAGCTTAACGAGAAAAACATCTTTCTTTCGAAATTTATCTTCAGTACGGGAAGGAGTTTATAATTCGCAACAAAGCTGAAAAATATACATTTATATCTCGAGGACAGCTAATTGGGAGGATCAATGAAATCAATTCAAGAGCGGGCCTTACATTGAGGTCTCAGAAGGCGCTGTCAAACTCTGTTTGTGAGGATTACTATAATTCTTTTCCCTCAGCTCATACTCTTGACAATACCTATCATCTAGGTAAATAGTCATCTACTTGTCATGGTAAAAGTCAGGAACTATTAATTGTCATTCAAAAAAAAATGTTTAACAACATCTTTTACAACATCCTTCACCGCTTCGTCGGCTATACTATTCTTCTTTATCATAACTTATAGCAGTTGAGATACTTCTCACGACACGTTGGTAAAAATTATCAGGCAGTAGTCTTTGTTGACCACGAAGGAGACTTTAGCAGATAGAACAGCCAGCAAAACGTATCAATTATTTCTGTGAGTTAATTGAATGAAAGATAAATCAGAGAACAACTCGAGAGAACGATCTCAAATTTTGTTGGGAAAGATACTAAATATCAAAGCAATAAGATGAGGAAAGGGATTCAGTCGGTTGTTCTGTTTGACCGAGAAGACAGCAAGCAAAGTAAAATGTGTGCTCAAATGGATCGGATTTTTCGACTGACCAAAATAATTTCCTTATCAAAATAAGAGCTCAAATAAATCACTAAGAATCACGATTTGAACTAGAACATTGCTTTCTATGAATTAGGGGCTGCCGAGTTAGAAGTATCAAAAAAAATTTAAAATATTACTTAATTACTCAAAATTTACATGGCGCCGATCCCGAATTCGCTCTGCTTTTATAGCTCCATTAGTATCCAGTTTTCATATCGACAAAAATATCTCCATCAATATTATGGAAATCAAAAAACAAGTAGACTAAAGGGAAGGCTTCATTAAATTAGCTTGACGAAAAAGGTATCCAAAAGTTTGAACCGGAGCCAACTGAAAAATCCTTCTCTTCACAACAAAAATCTCAAGACGAAAGACTATCTATTCAAACCAGGTCTAACTGTCGTAGAGAGTGAGCACTTAAGCAGGAACTCCAAACGATAGAAGTTTTCAACTGAAAAGTAGTTAATATCGTTGCTTTATTACAATCTTTAGAAAGGAAATACAGTGCTTGTCGTCACTTATGAAAAATAATTTGAGAGTTTCAGAAATTATATTGGCCCGTCTGCTCCTGGAGTTATCTGGATAGTTGTAGTCATTGATCTTAAATTTCTCATTATCAAATCCACAAATGTCATTTACTGCCTTAGCGAGCAAGTTGACAATGTCCTGAAGCAAACAGCCGAAAGCTTCAATGCATTTATGGAGAAGTAATAAATATCAAGACAAAAAAGTGAGTACCTTTTTAATGAATCTGAATAAATTCAAGTTTTTGATGAATGGAAAGAATACCTGAAAAGACCCTCTCATTTGACCAACCTTAAAGTTAGTATCATAACAGATAAGTCTCTCAAGAGGGTAGTAGTTGATGAGATAGGAGAGGCTCTGATCGTTAGAAATCAACAAAAGATAAACTCATTTCTGTCATTATCACAGGCCTTGGTTGTAAAGGAAGAAGATTAATAGTGTGAAATTGAGGGCCAAGATGCTGAAGAGGTTATCATTCTGGTTCACTCCCGCAACAAATTTTTCATAGAGCATTGTCTGAGCTTGTTACAAGAAACAAACTGCATCATTGCAAGCTTTACCACTATTTATGGAGTGGTAAAATATGCACAGATTACAAAGACACTTCTAGTCTTGGAAAAGAATGACGATTTGATCATATCGGGAGCTTTGTACTTGAACCCTTCGGATACTCCAGCTTCTTTCAACAGGAAGTTGAGGATGTTTCTGGATTCTTTGAGGAAATGGAATTGATTTTTACTATGCAGTATGGTTGATATTGATATGTTTGAATGATTAAATACAGAACCATGACTCATAAATCCACGTAGTTCTTCTTGTTCTTGTTCTTGGCCTATCTCTCTCCGATCGCCTTCCGGGCATTGGCGGCTACTGAAGGCTTGGCTGCTTTCTTGGCTCCCTTGTTGGCCTCAGCTGCCTTCTTTCTCATCACCTACTCAATCTGTTATCTAAATAACTTGATCTGTACCTATCGACAGCAAAGTCCTCAACTTTCTCCTACTTCTGCTCCTCCTTGTCTTACTCTTTAGGCTATTCAGTCTCGGCTTTCTTAGGTTTGTTCTTCTTCTTTTTCTTCTTGCCCTCTCCTTCCTTGCTCTCGGGTTGATCTTGTCCAAGCTCTTTGAGGAGGGCTTCCAGCTATTACTTTTACTGCTGCTTCTTGGACTTCTTCACCTTTTTTGGTTATTATTCTTTGGGCTGCTCGACTGACTCAGGTTTGGTACCCACCTCAGGAGCCTCAGGAGCAACATCTTCTCCTTACTCTTCGCTTGATGAGTCATCAACCTCGAAAGGATTCTTGATGGTGTTAAGATGGAACTTTTTCTGCTCAAGTTTTTCTGCTTTGAAGCCTCCCTTGACGGTTTTGATGTGGGCAAAGTCGCCTCTGAATTTTTTCTTGGCATCAAAGGGAGTAATTTTGGGTTCTTTAGCCTTTTGCTCTTCTTTGGGAGCCTATGGTGCCGGCTACTTGCTGGCTACGGCTTTGACTGGAGGGACTTATTGCTATTATTTTTATGATTGTTCGGAGGCAGACTAATCCTAATCGCTGGAGATATCACCCCATCGGTTGAGGTCTGAGTCAAGATGGAGTTACTTTTGTTGGCGGTCTTGTCCTCTTGCTGCTGAGGCTGGGCTTCGGTCGACATGTGTGGATATGGATATATAGTAATATATTAATTTAATATTACTCTTCCTTTTGGCATCACTAAACTACTAACACTCTAAGCCACCACAACATCCTTCCTCCTACTCTAAGATATGAAAATGGCTGCTAACTTTAATCACAAATATTCCTGTTTCAAAGCCTCCAATGCTAGTTTTGGAATCTAGTTATTACTCTTTGGCCTCCTTTAAGTTCACAGTCTAAATTCGTATTTTATATTGAAAGGATGAAGAAAATGAGGCATCAATGTCAGGTAATTTGCTTATAAGAGCATTGAATTTGACTGTAGTAGGTCGGTCGTGTAGATCAATGGTAGATCGCTAGATTACGGGTCTAGAGGTTGCGGGTTCAAGTCCCGTCACGATCACTTTTTGTCCTTCCCCTTTCTTTCTCTTAAATTTCTCTCAATAGCTTTTACTTTTTATACAAAAAGTCAAATCACAAAGTTAACAAATCACTCAGTTTTTTTTTGTCCCTCACCCTCAATTATTTGTCTCAAAGTTTCAGTAAATTATTGACTTTCGTTTTCCTGCTCGTTGATGATTTGGATCTTGATGATATGGCTTTCGAGCTTGTTGGCCTTGGGCTCTAAATTGAATGCTAAAACTTCAATATTTTCGGTGTTGTTGTTAAAAGTCTTGTATTGACTTTTCTGAGGAATCAGGAGACCCGAGTAGATGACTGTATGAGTGGTTGAAGACTTGATGACCAAATGGAAGGTCTTTCCTTCTGAATCTTCCAACAGAGAAGCCTTGTTCAGACAGTCAATTAGCTGTCCCTTGTCTTTTTTGAACTTTTTGACAGTGGCGACTTTCAAAACTTTGCATTGCTCTTTGTAGTCGAATTTCATGACTGCCTTTGATGGGTCAACTTCCATCGCTTGCTTTTTTTCAAGCTAAGCGCTGTCTCCGTCATCTTCTCCGCCATCCTCATTATCTTTCTTCACAGAGTTATAAGCATCTACATTTTTCTTCGAAAAGATGCTGCCTTTGAAGTCAGAAAACAGGCTTGAGCTCTTGGTTCCCGAATCGTTGCTGGTCGAAAATAGACTTTGTTTCGGTTTATCTTCGTTTCCGGCTCCAATGATTGAGGAAGAGGCGCCGTCCTTCCTTTAGGTAGAGTTTTGACCAAAGATGTTGCTGTTTGAGAAAAGATTGCTGAAGAGGTTCTTTCCATTATCTGCTCCGAAAAGAGCTTTGGTCGCGAAAGGATTACTAATTTATTGAGGCCTTTACCTTTCTGTTTTTTGAGAAGGAGGGTCTTCTTTCTTTGATTGCTAGGTGTTCGAGAATAGTCCTGGAATGGTAAGATTCGGCTTAAACTGTTGAGCTTTCTCATCTTTGGAGCCCTCCTCTTTTCGAACGATGTTGTATATTCTGAGTGGATTCGAGGACTACCTTCGGCCTTTCATTTGAGGGTCAGAGGCATCAAGGAGAGACTACTGTTAGTGAGCTCTTTCCGTTTCTTCATATGTTCGAGGGTCAATATCGTAGGAAGCAGCGCGTTTAGTCATGCAGAATAATTAATAATTGACTTAAATAGTTGTTCATACACATCAACAGTCAACAGCCAGTCTATATTTCTATAAACTCCTGATAAAATCACATGTAAACCCATGCTTATGGCAACTTCTGAATATCTCAGCAGCTAATTAAAAAATACTAAAATGAGATTCATTTGATTAAATAGAAATGTTTCATTGACATTGTATTTATTCCATTTAATTCTGTTCAGCTTCAACTGAATATAGTCTGAGCTATCTTATCTGATCATGGAGTCGAGGAGGGTCTCATAATGTGATAATAGAATCACTTGGGTTCAAATTTATCACTTTATATTATATTGAGCCTGTCCATGAAGTAGAGAATGGCTTATTCTCCCAAAAATCAAAAAGCGAGCAACCATCTCGACATCAACTTCAAAAAAAGTCCCCAGAAATTCATGATGTACGACTCTCACAATCTACATTCTCATCCAATTTTTCGATAGCCTGCGGAACCTTTCGACTCCTCCAACAATTTTGATCATCTCAGAAAGGTTTCTGACTAAGTGTCGAGTCTTCGCCAAACAATGAATCATAAACTATCAACCAAGCTAGCAAAAAGGCACACTCTGTATGAGGCTCAAGATGAAGATTAAAAAC
>Ga0100378_1006104_pt1 | contig 10960 bp, 10 predicted proteins | sample CryGeymeta201502_FD_81535 | JGI IMG/M metagenome (GOLD analysis project Ga0100378, IMG submission 81535) | Groundwater microbial communities from Crystal Geyser aquifers in Utah, USA - Crystal Geyser metaG 2015-02 | ecosystem: Environmental > Aquatic > Deep subsurface > Groundwater | place: USA...
CATTATGTCGGCTCTACATTCTCAGAGCCCAGAAATCGCTCAAGGTGTTGATGCTGGTAGTGGTGAAAATAAAGAACAGGGAGCTGGAGATCAGGGTTTAATGTACGGTTATGCTACTAATGAAACCGAGGAGCTCATGCCTCTGCCTATAGTCTTGGCCCACAAATTGGCCTTTCGTTTAGCCGAGTTGCGTAAAAACAAAACTCTGTCGTACTTAAAACCGGATGGTAAAAGCCAGGTAACAGTTGAGTATCAAGATGGGGTGGCCAAACGAGTCGAGACAGTCGTAATTGCTGCTTGTCATAACTCTAAAATAAGTTTAGCAAAAGTTAGAGCGGACATCAGAAAAAATGTTATAGCTCCTGTTTTGGGGAAATATTTGGATAAGAAAACTAAAATTTATATCAATTCTACTGGCGCCTTTACTATCGGAGGTCCGGCGGTTGATACCGGACTCACGGGCCGAAAAATAATTGTGGATACCTATGGTGGTTGGGCCAGACATGGAGGCGGATGTTTTTCTGGAAAAGATGCTTCGAAAGTTGATCGTAGTGGAGCTTACATGGCGCGACATGTTGCTAAAAACATTGTGGCCGCCGGATTAGCTGATAAATGCGAGCTACAAGTCGCTTATGCGATAGGCGTAGCCGAACCAGTTGGTTTGTATATTGATACTTTTGGAACGAACAAGTATTCCGAAGGAGCTATTCTCAAGGCTGTGAAAAAGGTTTTTGACTTCCGTCCCGAGGCTATTATAAAAAAGTTAAATTTAAAAAAGCCAATTTTTATTAAGACTGCTGCTTACGGACATTTTGGCCGGCCGGAATTTACTTGGGAAAAGACAGATATGGTTGGGTTATTGAAAAAAGCAATATAATATGATTAGCGTCATGGTTTTTGGTACTTTCGATAATTTACATCCAGGCCATCTTTCTTATTTTTCTCAAGCTCTGAATTTTGGTGAAGAATTAATAATTGTAGTTGCTCGAGATAAAAATGTTTTGAAAACAAAGGGTAAATTGCCGGTTGAGAATGAAAAGTTGCGCCTGAGGGCAGTTAAAGCTGATCTCGAGCCTTTAGGGGCTAGTATTAGGGTAATTTTAGGAAGCCTTAAAAACTCTTATACGGTAATTGCGAAGTATCGCCCAGAAGTCATTGCTTTGGGTTACGACCAGGATGTTAATTTAGATAAACTAAAGAGAGAAATAAAAAGAATTGATTTGAAGTGTCAGATAGTACGCCTCAAGTCTTTCAGACCGGAAAAATATAAATCCAGTTTGCTTAGAGAGATGGACGCCTAAAAAGGGCATATAAAGGCTATTATGTTCCTTTCCTCTTTCTAGCTAAATATGCTAAAATGAAAACAGAATTACAATCTGTTTTTATTTTGAATTTTGTTCTTTTGCCGACCCATGTTTGACTACTTGCAACAATTTAATCGTTTGCCTAAAGATCTTCGTGATAAGGTCTCTTCGCCGTTGGTGATGGCGGCTATATCCGAGTTGGAAAAAAAGTATAAGGCTGATTTAGCGGCTATTGTGATGAAGGTGATGATTAAGGGGGTCCCTATTAAAGAATTAGCTTTATATTTAGCATCAGAATCAGGCTTATCTCCTGAGAAGTCCGAAGAGTTAGCCGGTGAGATGCGGACTAAGGTATTTAGCTCGGCCGCTGATTATCTGGGTCTGACTACTTTGCAAAGAGCTCTAGATTTAAATAAAGATATTGAGGTAATAATTAAAGAAGCTGGTTTGGTCTTGCCTAGTTCAGTTTTAGTAAATCGTTTTAAGACAATTTTATCAACTTTTCTTAAAGGAGTTAGAAGTAAAATAGATACCAGAAATTCTTTAATGAAAGACACTAAGATTGGTGGTTTAAAGTTGAGTTCAGATGAGGTTGATCGTATTTTCAAGATATGCGCATCATATAAATTTAGTAATTTAATTACAGATTTACCGGATCATCATAAGGATGCTGATGATAGAAGTCAACAAAAAGTAGCCGAACCTCCAGTTAAAGAAGTAGAAGCTCAAAAACAGCAACCTGATACTTCAAGCGCCCCAAGCGCCATGCAAAAAATATCTCCACGCTTAGCTGAGATTATAGCTCAGGCTGATCAAGAAGGCGGATATGATTTAAAAAAATCGATAGCTGTTAATAATTCTAAAGCCCAGCTAGTTACTGATAAAACAAAAAATCAGCTCGATACAACCCATGAAATTAGCGCTCCAAAGCCGCAGTTAGACTTACCTTTGCCAAATAAAACCCCACAAATAGCAGCTGTCCCTATACCGAAGAAAATGCCTTCTGGTATTAGTAAATCAGTAGAGGTCGGATCAAAATCATTTTTTTCAAAAATTGAGGAAAGATTTAAGAAGTTGGTTGGTGACACATCTACTCCTAGCGTTAAGGTACTAGCCCCTAAAAAAGTTGCTCCTGTGACTCCTGTTGCCCCTGTTATCAGTAAGTTGGAAGAGCTTAAAAAGCCGGTTGTTACACCAGTAGTTAAGCCAATTCCTTTAAAGCCAAGTGTTTTGAAACCGCCAGTAGCGCCGATTAAAAAAGATGATAAAAAGATAGTACCTAGTCAGGTTATTGCGAAAAAAGTCTCACCCCCAGTTAGCACAGCCGCGAGTCGCCCAGCTCCAGCAGTCTCGCCTCGACCCCAGATGCATGATATTAGGCCTATGCCTAAGGTCATGGGCCCAATTGAGGAGTTGCAGTTCTTAGATGTGGTAAATTTTCGTCGTTTAGGGATCACTCCTGCAGAGTCAGTGAAAAAAATCTATTCCAAAATCAAATTGTTGGAAAAAGATGGTTATGATAAAATGGTAGCAGGAGTTAAAGCTTGGCGGCAGAGTCCAACTAATCGTTTATATATTCGTTTAGGACAAGAGTCAGTTACCAAGGGCCAGCCGTTTAATGATATTTTGGCGGAAAGAAAGAAATCCGGCCAAGATTTCCTAAGTTTAGAAGAGGTGCAAGCAATTATAGCTCTGAATGGCAAATTAGTTTTTTGATATGCAACAGTTTACTGTTCCGCAATTTATTGACGTAGAGGATAAGATTATTGGTCCAATAACCGTTCGTCAGTTTCTTATGTTTCTAGGAGCGGCAATCATTATAGCTATAAGTTATCGGTTATTTGACTTTGCTTTATTTGCTACGGTTGGAGTGGTGGTGATAATTATAGCGGTAGTGTTCGGATTTATTAAGATCAACTCTCAACCGTTTCATTTGTTTACCTTAAGTTTATATAAAACCTTAAGAAGACCTAAGACTAGAGTCTGGAATAATCGTTCTAAGGCTTTGCCTGATGAGGAAGATATCTCAACTCCTGTTAAAAAATCAGCACCAACTCAGCCAAAAATATTTGAAAGGTCACGTTTAGCAGAGCTAGCCTTAGTTGTTGACACTAAGGGTAAATATAAAGGCGAATAATTCAGCTTATGGCAAAAAAACCTGGTCAAAATAGAATAGGAGTTTCCACACAACAGTATTTAAATATCGCGGAAATTAAAGACGACACTGTTGTTATGAAAGACGGCACTTTGCGCTCTGTTCTTCTGGTGTCCAGTATAAATTTTGCTCTTAAAAGCGAAGATGAGCAGAATGCGGTGATAGATGCTTATGCGCGGTTTTTAAATAATATTGGTTTTGCCTTGCAAATAGTTATTCAATCACGAGAACTTGATATTGATAATTACTTGGCTTATCTAAAAGAGAAAGAAAAAGCTCAAACTAACAAACTTCTTAAGGTTCAGACAGCTGACTATATGGAGTATGTTAAAGAATTAATTTCATTGGGCAAAATAATGAATAAGCGTTTTTATGTAGTGGTTCCTTATAATCCTTTGACTGATAAACATAAAAGTTTCTTTAGCCAGTTAGGAGAAGCGCTTAAACCAGCCACAGTAATTAAATTAAAAGAAAAAACATTTCGCAGATATCAAGAAATGCTCAATCGTCGCGTTGATAGCGTGGTGGGCGGGCTAGAATCTTTAGGAGTAGCAGTGGCGCGGCTCGATACTCAGAGCTTAATTGAGTTATATTATAAAACTTATAATCCTGAAACAGCTAAAAATCAGGAATTAGTTGATTTAGAGAAGATAAGAGTAGGGGACTAAAAAATAATCTTTCGGCATCCGACTTATGATAAATTTTAATCGTGATGAACAAAAGAATAAGATCAGCTTAAACACTCAGATTGGTCCGGGGGCTCATAAAGCTAATCCGGTCATTGAGGCTGACCCTGAGTTAACCAGGGAAGTTATTGAGGAGGAGAAAGCTTACCGACGCGGTATTTTAGGAGTACGGGATATTATTGCTCCAGCTAGTCTTCGAGTAGATTCTAATCATTTAAATTTAGGTGATCATTTTTTGCGCACTATTTTTGTCATTAGTTATCCGAGATTTATTTCTGTTGGCTGGTTTGCGCCGATTATTAATTTGAATTACACCTTTGACGTTTCAATGTTTTTTTATCCGGTAAAAAGCGCCATAATTTTGAAACAACTTAAGAACAAGGTGGGAACATTAGAAGCCCAGATAATTTCTGATGCTGAAAAAGGGGCAGCGCGCGATCCGCTGCGAGAAACAGCTTTGCGAGATATTGAATATTTAAGAGATGCTTTGACCCAAGGAACGGAAAAGTTTTTTCAGTTTTCCCTGTATGTAACAATTTACGAAAAAAATCTTGAGGAGTTAGATAGACTGTCTGATCAAGTGGAAGATATTTTTGGCTCCCGCTTAGTTTATTCCCGTCGTGTATATTATCAAGCGGAGCAAGGTTTTAATTCCACCCTACCTCTTGGCGATGACGAGCTGTATATAACTTTTAACATGAACTCTTCGCCGATTGCTTCGTCATTTCCTTTTATATCGAGTGAATTAACCAGTGACCGCGGCATACTCTATGGTATTAATCGCCATAATAACAGCCTGATTCTTTTTGACAGATTTTCTCTACAGAATGCTAATTCAGTTGTTTTTGCTACTTCTGGAGCTGGAAAAAGCTATGCCATAAAATTAGAAATTCTTAGATCTTTGATGTTGGGCAGCGATGTTATAGTTATTGATCCAGAATACGAATATAAGCATTTAGCTGAGGCTGTTGGAGGAACGTATATAAATATATCTTTGTCTTCAGAAAACAAGATTAATCCTTTTGATTTACCCAGATCAATTGGTGGCGAGGCTAAACCAAAAGATATAATTAGGAGTGCAGTTATTACTTTAAAGGGCTTGGTTCGTTTGATGCTTGGTAATTTGAGCTATGATGAAGATTCGATTGTTGATAGAGCACTGTTAGAAACCTACGCCAAGAAAGATATTACTCCCGACTCTGATTTATCAAAAATTGATCCACCAATAATGTCCGATTTCGAGCAGATTTTAGATGGTATGGAAGGTGGCGCTAATTTAGCCCTGAGATTACGTAAGTATACGGAAGGGACTTTTGCCGGTTTGCTTAATAATCAGACTAACGTGGAGATGAATAATCAGTTGATTTGTTTTTCAGTTCGTGACTTAGAAGATGAGCTAAGACCAATTGCTATTTATACGATTGTTAACTATATCTGGAATGTAGTGCGTAGTGAAATGAAGAAGAGAATTCTGGTAATTGATGAAGCCTGGTGGATGATGCAGCACGAAGATAGTGCTAAATTTATTTTCGCCTTAGTTAAGAGATGTCGTAAATATTATCTTGGAGTGACGACTATTACCCAAGATGTGAATGACTTTTTAACCTCTCCTTATGGCCAGGCGATTGTAAATAATTCTTCACTACAAATTTTACTTAAGCAATCTCCAGCGGCCATTGATTTAGTGCAAAAAACTTTCATGCTGACTGAAGGGGAAAAGTATTTATTATTAGAATGTGGATTGGGGGAGGGGATATTCTTTGCCGGAAATAAACACGTAGCCATGAAAGTAGTGGCCTCTTATACTGAAGATCAGCTTATTACCTCCGACCCTAGACAACTTTTGGAACTTGAAGAAGCAAAAAAAGAATTTAAAGCCAGCCAGGAAGAGGGAGAAAATGTTTAAATAAAAATATGCAAAATAATCGAAAAACAATCGGTATTATCTTAATTATTATTGGTTTAGTGATTGTGGGTTTATTAGTTTACTTCTTATTGATACAGGAAGATGAACTAATTAATGTTGATGTTCCTCCAGTTGATACTCAGACTCAACAATTGCCAACTGGACCTGAAATAGGGACAACAACACCAAGCGATAGACCGGTAAGTTCACAGCAATATGATGTTTCTCAAGAGCAAGCTCATCAGATTGGCGCCGCCGATTTGGCTAAAAGGGCTATGCTCTACAGCGAGCGCTTAGGATCATATTCTAGCCAATCGGATTATAGTAATTTTATAGATTTAAAAATATACATGACCGAAGATATGCGAGACTGGGTTGATCAGGAAGTTTTAAGTCTGCAAACTAAGAACCGTAACAGTGGATATTACGGTATAGAAACAAAAGCTTTAACTACGGAGATATTAAACTACGATGATCAGGAGGGCACAGCTGAAATTAAAGTTACCACTGAGAGGCGAGAGAGTAGAGACTTATTAGGAGGCGGAGAATCTTTTAGTCAGGTGGTTAGATTTAGCTTCGTTAAAGGCGCTAGCGATTGGTTAATTGATGGAGCTTACTTTGAATAATTAATTATTAAGATTGATGGCCAATCAAATAAAAGAAATTTTCGTTTGTTCAAATTGCGACGCCCAGTTTCCAAAATGGAGTGGGCGTTGTTTAGAGTGTGGCTCTTGGAGCACTTTAGTGTCAACTACTACAGACTCTAAAGAAGAAAAAAAGACAGCCGCTAAAAAGTTAGGCGGGGCAGAGATTATTGAATTATCAAGTATCAAATCCTCTTCGTTAGAAAGAACGTCCACTAAACTTATTGAAGTGGACAGGGTGCTGGGAGGTGGGTTAGTTCCGGGGTCACTAATTTTGTTAAGTGGTGAGCCAGGAATCGGAAAATCTACGTTAGTGGCCCAGATAGCCGGAGCTTTACCTGAACAAGACAAACAAACTATTTATGTCAGTGGCGAAGAATCTGCCTCACAGGTTAAGGCTCGTTTAGATCGTTTACCGGGCGGGGCAGGTAAGCTTAAATTTATTTCCGAGACTAGTGTGGAAAAAATTGCTGCCGCAGCTTTAGTGAGTCGGCCTGATATATTAATTATTGATTCTATTCAAACAGTATATTCCAGCTTTATTCCAGCTGAGGCTGGTGGAATAACTCAAATTAGAGCATCGGCGGTTAAGTTTTTAGAGTTAGCTAAGGAAAACGATATTACCGTTCTTTTAATTGGTCATATTACTAAAGACGGACAAATAGCTGGACCAAAATCTTTAGAACATATTGTCGATACAGTTTTATATTTAGAAAATGAGAATAATAACAATTATTGCTTGTTAAGAGCGGCTAAAAATAGATTTGGTTCTGTTAATGAGTTAGGAGTTTTAGAAATGACCGGAGAGGGATTTAAAGAAGTTAAAGATCCTAGCCAGGTATTTATTGATAGCTCTATTGGTAATATTTCGGGATCAGTAATTAGTTGCGTTATGGAAGGCACTAGGCCTTTTTTAGTAGACATGCAAGCGCTAGTGACAAAAACAGTCTTTGGTTATCCGCAACGAAAGGCTAGCGGTTTTGATTTAAATAGATTGCAAGTTTTGAGTGCTGTTATATCAAAACGGACAAAAACTAATTTAACTACTCAAGATATAATCTTAAATGTGGTCGGAGGCATGAAGATAAGCGATCCGGCCCTTGATTTAGCGGCTTGTGCGGCTATTATAAGCTCTTATTCTAATAAAGCGTTGGATCGCCAAACTTTGGTAATTGGGGAAGTGGGCTTAGGCGCAGAAGTAAGAAAAGTTTCCAAGGTAGAGCAGCGACTTTCTGAGGCAGCTAGATTAGGTTATAAGACGGCGATTATTCCTCAAAGTGATAAGTTGAATCTGAGTAAAGAAGCAAAAAATTTAAAAATTAGGCAGATAAAAAATTTGAGCGAGTTAGTGGATATTATTAAATAGCAATTAAGATAAAAAATAAAGCAGCTTTTTAAGGGCTGCTTTTTTGTAGTGCTTTTTTGCACACAAATGATATCTTTTTGTTTTTTGCAAAGTCAATTTTAAAAGCCTCATCAGCTGTTATTCCGAAAGCAGATAAAAATATTTTATCAGCACTAGCCTTGCTGTCATATATAAGTTCCCAAACAGACACAGGCTCAGATAATGGCCTTATCCTTTTTTTACTGATAATAGCTACTTTAAACTGGTGACCTGCATATCGGTTGACGCACCCGTTAGTAATTTTTACTTGATGCCCCTCATAAACTGCTATTGTGTCTTGTTGCATTTGTGCTCCTTGTTAAAGAAAATTGACGATTATTCTACAATAGCGCATTAGTTAACTTTAGGTCAATGGGCTAGCAGGGAAGCCAAACTAATAATAAAAAAGGCGGCCTAAATTGGCTCGCCTTTTGTTAAATTATAGAGAAGCGACCTTGAGTCGATCTCCATCAAACTCCATATTATAAGATAAATCCTCTGTTTCTAGAGAAGTAATATGGAAGAATATGTTTACCTCTGGGACACCTTTTTTGTGCCCCCTTATAGAAGCATCTTCCGGACTAAGGCCAAAAATTTTTTCAAATTTTTCTGCTTGATCTTGTTGAGATTCAAAAACTAAGTCAGTGAAAGAAATAGTTTTTTGCTCTTGCTGCTTAGTTTCAATGCCAACAAGGTAGCCTTTCTTTACTTGGTGGTAACCACCAATAATTTTTACCTCAGATCCGTTTAATAGACCCGTAAGTGCTTCATTTTTCTGCATGCTTGCTCCTTCGCCTATTAGGGCTTTTTAGCGAATAATCGCTATTTTGTTAATGAATTAGTGATAAAAAAATACTATAATATAATCAAAAGATTGTCAAACAGTAACATAGGTAGCGATTAGGGAATAAAGACTACTATTGACAACATTATTTAAAAGTGGTATACTTGCATTGAGTTCTTTGAAAAGGTTTAGTTTGTTTGACTTAATGCTTTCTGTGAGGTAGCTGGCGTTAAATCCAACAAACTAAACAAAATAAAAGGAATGCCAAATGGAAACGAGAAAATTTTTTTTGTCAGTGGTTTTTTTAGCATCAGCATTTTCATCTGCCGTCCTAGTGATGGCAATATTTGCTGTAGCTCTCTATATGGGGGCAGAAAGTAACTTTAAAGGAGACTTCTTATTACTAGTCTCTGAACCAAAAACACTTTCTATACTAATCTTCTTTTCAGGATTGTTAATATTTAAGGCTATCAGAGAAGATGGCCGAGAGTTTTGGCGAAATCTTCTAAAAAGGATTGAAATAATGTTCGATCGGTTAACCGAGAACATTAAATAAATCCATAAAGTCTGCAATTTAAATATCGCAGGCTTTTTTATTTTGGAGAAGTTGAGGGTTATTCTAAGTGGATTGCCTTTTCCCATTCGCCTAACTTAGCCTTGATAATTGGATGAGAAGATAAATCGGGGTCACTAGAAATAAGTTTAGCGGCCTCAGCTTGGGCTTTTTTAATTTGAGCATAATCAAAGAGCGAAGCTATTTGAATTTCTGGAAAACCACTCTGGCCAGTGCCATATAATTCTCCGGAGCCGCGCAATTTAAGATCGATTTTTGCTAGTTCCAAGCCGTCTTGGTGACTTGTTAGGGCCTCTAGTCTAGTTAGGGTCTTGTCATTATCTATAATTTCTTTGGTGGGGAAGAGTAGGCAGTAAGATTGTTTATCACTACGTCCGACTCGGCCTCGGAATTGATGTAGTTGAGATAAACCGAAACGTTCCGCTCCTTCAACCAACATTAAAGTGGCATTAGGCACATCAACCCCAACCTCAATCACTGAAGTTGAAACTAATATTTGTAGTTTATTGTTTAGAAAATCAGCCATTATTTTCTCTTTTTCAGTGGACTTCATTTTTCCGTGTAAGAGCCCAATTTTAAAATCAGGAAAAATCTTTTTACTCAGGTGGTCCCATTCTTCTTTAGCGGACCTGACCCCTAATTTATCCGAAGCCTCGATTAAAGGACAAATCACAAAAGCTTGCTGGCCACTGTTAATTTTTTCACGAATAAAGTCATAAGCGAGAGAACGCTTGCTTTCTAAAACGATTTTGGTAATTATTGGTTTTCGTCCGGCGGGTTTTTCGTCTATAATCGATAGGTCTAAATCACCATAAATCGCTAAAGCAAGAGAACGGGGAATCGGAGTGGCCGTTAAAGAGAGAAAGTGAGGCGTGTAGTTATGATTATTTTGAAATTCCAGAATTTTTTTTCGTTGCACGACCCCGAAGCGATGTTGCTCATCAATAATGGCTAGAGCTAGATTTGGTAAGGATATTTTTTCTTGGATTATAGCGTGAGTACCAATCACTATTTGAGCTTCGCTAGCTTGACGTTTGTCAGACAGCTTAGTGGATCTGGTGAGAAGGGAAATTTTTAAATTGTATCCAGCTAGAAAATTAGTGACTGTTTGGTAGTGTTGTTGGGCTAAAATTTCAGTGGGCGCCATTAAGGCTGCTTGTTTACCGTTTTTTACAGCATTAAGCATAGCCATAATTATTACAATCGTTTTACCGCTACCAACATCTCCGGCCAGCAAGCGACTCATGGGTGTTGATCGGGAAATATCCTGGAGTATTTCCCAGGCGGATTTTCTTTGCGCATCAGTTAGTTTAAAAGGTAAGCTAGCAACAAAATTTTTTGTTTCAGATTCTATAAATTTAAGAGGAAATGCTTGCCGAGTGCTCAGTTCTCGCTTAATCATCTGAGATTTTATTTGTCTTAAGAAAAGTTCGGTAAAGGCTAAGCGTTTTTGGCCACTATTAATTTCTGAATAGTTTTTTGGAGAATGGATTTTTTTAAGAGCACTGGCCAGACTAATTAAA
>Ga0100378_1006109_pt1 | contig 10954 bp, 15 predicted proteins | sample CryGeymeta201502_FD_81535 | JGI IMG/M metagenome (GOLD analysis project Ga0100378, IMG submission 81535) | Groundwater microbial communities from Crystal Geyser aquifers in Utah, USA - Crystal Geyser metaG 2015-02 | ecosystem: Environmental > Aquatic > Deep subsurface > Groundwater | place: USA...
TAGGTCGTATATTTTAAAAATAAGCTCAGCAGTTACTTGGAAGCTTCCCAAATATAAATCTGAAAAGAATTTGATAAAACTATAAAGTTGTATTACATGACTATGTTCCTGATCACGAGTAATGAATTTAAATATCTTTTCAGAAATGAACGTTGGCAACTTAATAAAACTGGAAAATGAGCCTTTATTTATACCAATACTTCCTTTTACTGATGGTACTTTATTTATTAAGTCTTTAAAAATATCATCTAAATACAAAGAGAATGACACACCGTCAGAAATATTCATAATATTTCTTAGATCTTCAAAATAAATTCTTCCTATTAAGGCCATATTTTATATAAATTTATAATTATTTTCAAAACTGTAAAATTTAATAATCAGTATTACCTACTACCACTTTACTTTATATATTTTATATTAATTTAAGGTGTTTATTTACTTTAAAGATAAATAATATAAATAATCTTATTATAATTTATTGTATTATTTATTAAATAAGTTCTTATTAATATTATGAATGATGAAATAATAAGTGTAATTAGCATAGTTCAATGTAATGTTTGTCAAAACCCAAACTATAATCATAAATTTTGTGAAACATGCGAAGCGAAATATTGTACTGACTGCAATCAGAATTGCCCTGCTTGTTCATATTTAAACAAAGATGAAGTAAAAAATATAAAGATTGATATTAATACATGTAAAATATGTGATCGTAAAGCCGAATATAACTGTAAAGAATGTGGTGGAAAAATATGTTTCAGTCATGCAAACTGTTTATTATATCTGACAAATAATTTATCTTGTATATGTTTCTTTTCTGATGATATTTGTGATAAATACTTTTTTAGTTATATAGTAAAGAAAAATTTAATATCAAAAGTAAATGAAAACCAAGAATTAAGATTTTCTTTTTTAGGCAGATTATCAAAATGTCTTATATGGATTTTATTTATTATTCTCTCATTTTTAGATATCCCATGTTTAGTATGTAATATAATTGTTATTTTATTTATGATATTTTATATATTTCTTTTTCTGATTATACTTGTATGTGTTTATCCATGTTATAGAATTAAAAATGATCATTATGTTTGTGATCTATGTTTTAATAATGAAGAAGGATCAACCTCTCGCTTTTCAGGTGCAGAATAGTTAACAATAATATAAATAATTAGTGTTATATTAGTTATATTACAAAAATTCCTTAATTTTATATGTTATAATTACATAATCATTAAGCATTAATAATTTAAATTATTAAATTATTATTAAATTGTTATTAAATTATATTTGTGTTATTCAAAGTACTTTAAAACTATTATAGTATCATCTAATTCATTAATAGTACTGTAAATTTTTGATATAAAATCTTCAGCTTTAGTTTCATCTTTTTCTTCTACAGCTAATCTTATTTTCTCTAATTCACTATTTAAGTATATCTTCAGGTTTAGAATTATTCTATATATCTTTGTAATAAGCATTTTAATGTTATTTTTAGTGTTAATCGTGAAGAAGTTGGTATTAACACCTTTAATGTTAATTTGCTGGGTTTGTAGAATATTATCCTGAATCATTTGATTTAAATAATTTGATGTTTCTTTAAGAGGTATCATACAAAACTCCATAATCTATATAATTACAAAATTATTAATCAAGTAAAAACAATACATTTTTAGTATCAATAGGTCCACATTTACTTAATAAACGATATATTCTAACATGATTACTGGAATATTGTTGTTCAATTAATTTCTCGATTGTTTTGCATTTGATTGTGTTAAAGATAGAATCTAGATTTAGACAGTAAATCTCATTTCCTTTGTGGTTTAACCCCCACTTAATCAAAAATTCAAACCTAATATAAAGTAAGTAATAAAATACTTACTCATCTTTAGTCATTAACTCTAACAAATCCTTAATGGATGATAATTTTAAATTCATTAAGTTATTTTCTTTATTGCTAACGATTTCTTCTGCACTTACTGCAAAATTCGAAGTTTCTACGTTAAGAGTAATATAATCCATCTTTCTTAACATTATTGAGATGATCGTCCCTGCTTGAAAATTTATCTTTTGTCTTATAAAGTCTTCGATTATTTCAATTTTAAGCTCGTTAAGCACTTTTTCAAAATTAATAAAGTAGAGGATTGGCTTATCTTTTTCTTTATTGTACTACATAGTTAGTGTTATATATTGTTAAATTACTATTAAAGGATGGTCATCTGGTATTAAGTTAATATCCAATAAAGTAGTGTCTTCTTTCATTTCTACATCATCTCCTTCTTCATTGTAAGAAGTATACTTAACTTCTTTCTTCTTTGTTTTATTTTTATTCTTCTTTTCTGTAAAAAGTTTATTATTAAGAAATATGTATTAATAGTAATATTATATTTTTATTAGGTAATATTATATGTATTAATACTTACTGTCTTTATAACTATCTTTTAACTCTAGTGACTTTTTCTTACTACATTGCACTAAGTAATTTTTCTCGATTAAGTTAATAAAAGTAGATAATATTTTATTAGAATCGACTGTATTTCTATTATTGTTGCTTTCTAGTTTTTCTTTGACTTGTTCGGAACACTGTTGAGAAGATAGAATACCAAGCTCCATAAACTCTTCAAAAATTAAGCTACCTATTTCTCCAAATTTTTGGTTAATTAAATAAGAAATTTTAGGATATCTAGTATAATATATTATTAATAATTTATTTAAGGAATTGTTACCTTAATTTCATAAGTATGTTTTCGATGTCAAGTTCGTAAATAAATTCAGTTATTTCTTCGTTTTTTAACTTTTTCTTAACAACTTCTTCATAAGAAACAAGTTTATTTTGCATTAAGATTATTAGTAAATTTCTAACAGAGACAAAATCCAACTTTTGGCGTTTCATTATTTCTTGAATAGTTGATGCTCCAAAATTACATAAGTCACTACCAAGAGCTTTTATGTCCTTTGAGTAAGTTTCCTCTAGTAATAATTCTATTAATTCATAAAGTGATTTCATAATAAAATATAATATATTATATAAATCATTAAGAATTAAAATAACAAAAATTAAATTACAAAATTACTGAAAGAACATAAATTATATTATATTATAAACGTAAAACTTATATTAAACACTTTATAATTATTGTATATGAAACTTTTATTTATGATTTATGTATTTCTTTTCCATAATATTGAACTAGAACATTTTGTTTCTTTTTAAAATCACTAGTAGAGACATTAAAACCTTGATAAGTACAAAATATAACACTACCAAATAATATGAAGGTTTTATAAACATCTTTCTTTTTCATATCCATTCTTTTAAAAACTACATCAAAAAATATTGACATTCCAACTCCAAAAGCTGTTCCTAAAACCGACCATTTTAATGTACTTAAGTACTGTTCTTTTTTATAAATTCCATATAGTTTCAAACCATCTTCATTTAATTCATAAAACTTTAAATATTTATTATTATCAGTATTATCACTATTTGTATTCATCTCTTTTTTTGCTTCTAATTCAACCAATTGTTTATTTCTATTAACAACTGGTTTAATTACTTCATCTGCGTTAAAATCATTATCAATTTGTTTGTCTTTTTTCATATAAATATTTATATTGCTAATTTATTAAATTATATATTATAATATGAATACATATTACATATTGATAAATGTAATTGAATAACTTAATATTTAAATTTAATAATACTTAGAAAATTATTATATTATTATATACAATATTTATGTTAATTTTTGTTATTATTTGTTATTTTACTACCTTCTCGAAATAAATGAATAGACTATGTAGACTCTGCAATTTTGTTAAAAATAAGACCTATCAACCATATTACAAAATTAGTCAATCATTAATAAAATTAAATAATAATCAATTTTACAAATATGATTATTTTAATAATACAAACAAAAAATATATATATTATATGGAAAATTTTAATGAAAGACTAAAGAAGATAGGTATATATTAGGCTTATAGTAGGTTTACCTGATAATCTTATCAAGGACACAATTGCAAAGCATAAATTTGCTGAAAGGCTTAAAGTAGTATTAGATGAAGGAAAAATTGATGCTTGTGATAAGGATATTGGTAATTATTATAATTAACCATTTTTTTCTTTTTATCATTTTTAGGTATGATGTTATTCTCGTTAGCCGAAAAACTTATCCCTCAATTAAATTTTAGAATTCCTTTACTTGTTAAATATATATTGTCAAAGGAATTACATCATGTAGCCCAAATCGAAAAAGCCATTGAATATTTAAAAGCCAAAGGAGATGCAGAATTATCAGATAAAGAGTTTGAAAAGCATATCGGGGTATTAAATATTACTAATAAAATTTATTATATTAAAATTTATATTATATAGGTCGGAGTCATCATAACAGAAGAAGATATTAGAAAACAAATTAGAGTAGCATTAGAAAATGTCAAAGAAGAAGCCTTAAATGAGAGATATAAGTACAACTTCCTCGAACTTCTTCCTGAAGTCAAGTCCAAATTTCCATATTTAGACGGAAAGTTAACTAAAAAGCTATTAGATGAGGAGATTGAAAAACTCCTAGGAGGTAAAAACGAAAGTGAACTACTTGAAATTAGAAACAGAGAAGATCTAGAGGCTCTTAAGAAAAAGAAGAAAACCCTTAAGGATAAATTTGAAGAAACAGACTTATTAAATAAACTTACTGATTTAATTAAAACATATGACGCAGAAACCTTAAATAAGAAGGAAATCTCTAAGAAAATTAAATTATCAAAGGTAAAAACGGAAAACAAAGAAGAGGAAGAAGTTGTCCCAGAGAAAGATAAGTTAAGTTCCTTAATGGCTAGAGATTTGAAATCATCACTGAATTCGGAATCAGTTTTAAAAAAGCATTTAGAGTTTACTAAAGGAAAAGTATTTACTAGATTTCCACCTGAACCTAATGGCTATTTGCATATCGGTCATGCCAAAGCTATGAGATTTAACTTTAACAGTGCTGAACAAGCCAAAGGATTTTGCTATTTAAGATATGATGATACAAATCCAGAAAAAGAGTGTAAAGAATTTATAGATAACATCGAAGAGAATGTAAGATGGTTAGGTTATGCTCCATTTAAAATTACTCACGCAAGTGACTACTTTGATGAAATATATGCACTAGCTGTTGAATTAATAAAAAGAGGAAAAGCTTATGTTTGTCATTTAAATAAAGAACAAGTATCAGAAGGTAGAATGAATATGATAGACTCCCCTTATAGAAATAGATCTATTGAAGAAAACTTAAAATTGTTCGATATGATGAAACAAGGAAGATTTGACGAAAAAGAAGTAAAATTTTTAATAATAAATTTTATTAGTGTAGTTTAAGAATGAAGATTAACATGCAAGATAAAAATCCCACAATGCGTGACCCAATGGCTTACAGAATTAGATACGCACCTCACCCACATGTTGGAAGTAAATGGTGTATCTACCCTACATATGACTTTACTCATTGTATTAATGACTCTTTAGAAAATATAACTCATTCATGTTGTACTTTAGAGTTTGAAATAAGAAGAGACTCGTATTACTGGTTATTAGACGCACTAGATATATATAAACCATTTGTTTGGGAATTTTCAAGACTTAACTTAACAAGAACTGTAGTTTCGAAAAGATATATTGTTAAGTTAATTGAAGAAAATCATGTGAAAGGATGGGACGATCCAAGACTTTATACTATTAACGGAATGAGAAGAAGAGGGTAAAGCTTTATTTATTCATATTCCTATTTATAATATTTTAGATATACTGTAGATGCTATTAACAATTTTATAGATAGTATTGGTGTTACTAGAAGAGGAAATGAGAATGTTACTTCAGTGACTTTACTTGAAGATTGTGTTAGAAAAGATCTTGATACTAAAGCTCCAAGAACTATGGCTGTTATTGAACCCCTCAAAGTACGAATTACTAACCTAGATAAAGAAATAGTTGTAGAAACTCCTCTCTTCCCCAAACACCCAGATGCTGGAACAAGAAAAGTTACATTAGAACAAACAATTTTTATAGAAAAGAAAGACTTCAGAGAAATTGACGACCCCGACTTTTTCGGTTTAGCCCCAGGAAAAGAAGTAGGACTAAAATACTGCGGACTGATCAAATGCGAAAAAGTTGTAAAAGACGAAAATGGATCTATTTTAGAATTAGAATGCACTTATTCGAGTGAAGTAAAAAAGATCAAGGGAAGAATCCATTGGATAGGTCTAAAGGACAGTGTTAGAGCTACTATAAACATGTATGATTACTTATTTTCAACTGATGAAGTTAATTTAAAACAAATTATTGAAGAGATTAATCCTAGCTCCTTAATAGTTTTTGACAGAGCTTTAGTTCATAAATCTGTTGCTAATAATAGCTTAAAGAATTTAATGCATTTCCAATTCGAAAGAAAAGGTTACTTTGTAGTAGATAAAGATACCAATGTAGAAGTACATAGATTTGTTTTTAATTTCACTGTTAGTTAAATATTTACATTTAATGATTATAATAATTTTTATTTGAACTTATATAAATATTTTAAATTAATTTTTATACATTTAATAAGTATTTATTATTAATTTATTTATTATCATAAGTTTAAACTTAAATATTAACTTTAAACTTTAACTAAATGCTCCCATATTCATCATATTTTGCATCATACTTAATCCTCCAAGATTAGTTTTTTGAGTTGAATATCCTTTTAATAAGTCCTGATCTAGATTTTTTAAATTGACTTGTCTATACAACTTGCTAAAAATTAAAAACAAATTAACTACCTTAGACATATTTTTAACGAATTGTTATAACTTTCCTTAGCAAAGTTTAAAGTTTTGGACATAGTATCGCTAAATGCTTGTTTACTTTTTGAGTAAACTAACTAAAAATTAAGCAATTAAATAATTATTCTTACCTTTTTAATATCATCTACTTTTACTTTAAGATTTCCTTCAGAAATTTCATGGAAAATCCAATTTTCAATAAAGTCTTGCTTTTCTTTAAGTAATGTTGAAAGATATTCAATCGAAACTACAGAAGAACTGCCAATTATCTTTATTTTATTTAAATTTTCATTACTTCTCTAATAATATTATTTTTAATTGAGTAGTTAAGTCTAGATCTACTTCCTACTAAGAAAGGATCAGTTTCGGCTTCTTTTAATATTTTTTCTAAATGGGAACATACGATGTTATATCGACATTTAGAGAAGTTTTCTAATACACTTAAGTGATTTGGATACTCCTCGAATAATTTATAAATCAAAGAGTTTGATTGTACTTGCTAAATAAAGTTATAAACATTAATAAGATATTATTATCACTTACAACTTCCTTTAGGACATGTCTTTTAAAATTGACCATTAAACTAATAGTAAAATAATTAGCTAGGTCTGCTTGTGAGACTATGTCGAATACTTCAACGAATACTGTTTGTGAGATGCTTAAAATACAATTTGCTGCCTCGCTAAAGTTACCTGAGATAAATTTTAGAAGACTAAATTTTATTTTGTTAAATTATTATTTACTAGATGTATATATTTAGATCATAGTCTTTGTAATATTGATTGATAGTAAGTATGTCAGTAATTGCATTTTCATAATTTCTTTTCAAAGCTGATGATATAAAGTAATTGATTATAAATCCATTCATTTCTGAATTGCCAAGTCCTTGTAAATTCTTAATAAACTTTGAAAAGACAATATTGAACTGAGTGAAATTTCCATTATTATAGTAAACATTTGCATATTCTCTGATCTTTGCACTTTGATTTTGAATATCCTTTACTTGAAGTTTAGCAAAATAAGTATCAGCAGTATCACAAGAGCTAAGATTAGGCTTTCTGCTACTATATTCTAGAATAAGATTTCCAATATTTGAGGAAACTGATGATTCAGCCTTTGCAGATCGGATTAAGTCATCTAAGAAACTATAATCATTAAAATTATTGTATTTACTATTCCCATCCTAGGTTTTTACAGCTTTCAATTAGTTTTTTGTATCCTTCAATTTTTACTTTATTATCTGATGATTGAGTCATTACACCAAATCTTAGTGCTAAGTATTGTTTTTCGTAACCAGTTGTTTTCATTTATTTATATATTATTCTGAATTTATTAGTTTAATTTATTATAAACTTATAATAAAATAATCTAATAAATATTATTAAAAGCAACACATAATTTTTCAATATTATTAATTAAATTACTGTTTTATATAAATGGACAAAGGAGATGACAAAAAAGACGACACTATAAGCTTAATCAATCCTAATAACACTCATTACCAAGTCGATTTTACAGGAGCTCAATTTAATACATTCGAAGAATTCACAGCCTTTTTACTAGCTACTTTTGAAAAGAACAACATTAAAGTATACGGCAAAAAGGATAATATTATATTAGGTGAAGAATTAGGAAAAGGAGCATTCGGCGTTGTATTTAAAGCAACAATGGATAAGGAAGTTCTAGCAATTAAGTTTATGGATAAAATTAATCATGATGATAATCCTAAAGAAACGATAACAACAATATTAAACGAATTAAAATCAATTACTGCTGTTAATCATGAAAGAATACCAAAATTTTACGGGGTTTACCAATCAGATGAAATGCTCGGACTTATGTTTAGCTTTATTAACGGAGTCACATTAAATATATATTTAGAAAAAAACAAACTATCAAATTTGGATAAATGTAACTTAGCAATTCAGTTAGTAGAAATAATTATATGTTTACATGAGAAAAGAGTTATACATAGAGATATAAAACCAAAAAATACAATGGTTACCCCTGAAGGACATGTTATTTTGATTGATTTTGGAATATCGAGAATAAATGATAAAACAGTAAATAATACATCTGGATTGAAAGGTTCTCCTGCATATAGCCCCCCTGAGGCTTTTATAGACACAAGTGAAGATGAAAATCGAGAATTTCAAGTAACAACAAAATTTGACGTATGGTCATTAGGTTGTGTTATACTTGAAATGTTTTCAGGAAAGAAACCCTGGGTTGAAAAATTCAAAGACTCAAATAGAATAATACTAGCATTAAGTAAGAAGGCTAAATTTGGTAATTTTGGTGTTCCTCTTCCAAAAGGATTTGAAACAGATTTTCCAGAGGTAATTGAAGTATTAAAACATTGTATTGTTGGTAATGTAAAAGAAAGATCTACTAGTAAGGAACTACTTGTACTATTGAAAGAATTACAAGCGAAGTACACAAAATGATAAAAGATATTAAAACTAGATTTTATACATTTTTTATTTAAATAATAATATAATAATATAATAAATATTATTATAACTATTGTGTGTATAAATATGTAATATATTAATTTTTAATACTTATTTATGTAATTTATAAATAATACAATAATAATCTAAATATATCTAATTAATTTTACCCCATTTCAATAGTTCAATAGTATATAATATATAGTTTTTATGTAAATTCGATCTATAAGTAAGTAATTCCTTAAGCAAATTCTTCAACCTTTTTTACTAAATTTGATATTGCTTTTATATTCATATTTTCATCTTCAACGTTGTTGTTAGAATTTATCTTTTAAATAAAAATTATAATTTAATTAATAAAGTTATAATTAATAGTAAATTTTAATTATTTGGCTACCTTATTTTCTTCAGCTATTTCAAGTTTTGTTATCTGCATCTGCATTGATCCTCCTCCTGATGTTTTTTCTGTATAATTTTAATATAAATAGTAATGAATAATGAATAATGAATAATTACTCTTTTTATGTTTGTCACCTTTATCTTTATAAAATTTTTCTTCCGAGTCGTTTTTATTATCATTCAATTCTTCAGTGGCTATTACATTATAATTATTTTGATTTTTGTAATCGGATGAACTTATTGAATTTTTTAATTGTAAAGGTTTTTTATTAATCATAACTTTATTGAGTTCATTTTTAACAGTTGTGTATTTGATTTCTTTAACTAAAAATAAATAGAATTAAGTTATATATGTATATAATTTATATTAACTAATCTATTTAGATTTGTACACGATATATTGTATATACATTTTTATTTTTTATTTTATTACCTTTGTTATCTGATTTTAAATTTGACACAAAGTTTTTTAAAAATCGAATTTCTTGTTCTTTTTCAATAAAACTAAATTTAACTTTCTCTTCGCTTTGATTTTTAATTGCAATTTTATTGTTTAAGTCTGCTATATGCTTTTTTAAATCTTCTATTTTTTTAACTAGAATTAATGACTGGGTTTCATTAACTTTAGCCTCATTACTAACTAACTGTAACTTTTCTTCTAGCTGAATTATTTTCTTTCTTCCTACATCAATACTTTCTTCTTGTTTTAAAATAATCTCTTCTAATTCTGATCTTCCTTTAACTAACTCGCTTTGTTTTTTGAAAGCTTCCTTTTTATATTCTTCAAACTCTTTTTTAAGCTTTGATAACCTTTTGTTGTATTTTCTAATATATTTTATATTAAATCTTTACTTTTCTAGATCTTCTATTTTATCTAGCTGATCATTGAGTAAATTATCTTTTTCATCAATTGTCTTTTTTAAATCAGTTTCGAATTTATTTTTGGCTTCGCTTAATTTTTCTTTCATTGAATTGATACGTTCTTCAAATGATGATTTTTCTTCTTGAAGAGTTGTAATTATTGTTTGGAATTCTTGTATTTGGTTGTTAGATCTAGGTTGTTAGGTGTTTAGTTTTAATTTTAGTTTTAATGTATATAGATTTATATAGAATTAAATAGAAATAAGGTTTATTTAATAATTAATTTACTTACATATGATGCGCTGAGTTATATTCAGCTTGTTTATCTCTAATTTCTTTTTGTTCTTCTAAAGCTTTATTTTGATCTTCAAATAATTTTTTAATCTCTTGTAAACTACTTTGAAGCTCGACTACTTTTTTCTTTAGCA
>Ga0100378_1006122_pt1 | contig 10936 bp, 8 predicted proteins | sample CryGeymeta201502_FD_81535 | JGI IMG/M metagenome (GOLD analysis project Ga0100378, IMG submission 81535) | Groundwater microbial communities from Crystal Geyser aquifers in Utah, USA - Crystal Geyser metaG 2015-02 | ecosystem: Environmental > Aquatic > Deep subsurface > Groundwater | place: USA...
CCCAACCCCAACCCCAACCCCAACCCCAACCCCAGAGTATAGTGCGGGTATTGTTTTGGTTTGAATTAAATGTGTATAATTTTATATCTGAATTCCAAGCATGAATCCACCAATATAGTAGACTGAAGTTTACAATCATTCTCCTAATATTCTTAATGAACCATGTTCTGGGCAGAAAGAACCAAAAAGAGGAAAGGAACATCTGGCTGGCAGTCGATAATTTTAAACTGGCAGAAAAAAGGTACATCTGGATCAACAATACAACTAAATAGTCGACATCACTCCTCAAAAAAAAGGTATACTCATAAACAAGATGGATCTGCTTGCCACCAACGAAGCTACTCCTTAAAAATAAGAACACAAGGATGCTATGGAAAGCCCTCCTTTGAGAGAAAAGTTTGCACATCTGATTCCTTAGTTCCAAGCAGTCAGTTATAGTCTTTAGCATCGGATGCTGCTCCGTATTCAGGGAAAACTAGACGAGCACTTGTAATATTTGAAGCACCACAGAGGTCGCAAAAGAGGAGATTACTTCAAAAGTATACGTCGAAATCTTATTTAAGGCTGCCATATAATTGTAGATTTGCTGCAGCTCAAACAAATTCTATTCATCGACCCTGAACTTTATGTTTGTTAAGGCTAGCCTGACAAGGATAATAATGTTGATGTGTTGTTGGATTTGCCTCCTAAGGCTGATTTAGTGGCCAGGAAGCTCTAATTCAAATAGAAGCTGTTCAACTATTTGAAAGGGCAAGGAGCCTTCGAGAAACATAAAAATATAAGCTATACGATATCAATACCTCTGCACAAATTTCCCTTTGAAGAAAAGATAGCAGAATCAAACAAATTAATTGTGCAGAAACAGCAGGAGTCACTGAAATCTTAAGCAAAGGAGTAGAAGAAGCTCACTCTAAAGAACATGTTCTGCAAAGATTTCAAATTCAAATAGGCTCTTTATCAAAAAATCCAACAAAAGGAAAACAAGTTGAAGTAGAATGCCCAACTAGCCCTCCAGCCTAAACTGAAATTCGACAGGGCAGATGTGCTGAAGGTGCTAGATTAGCTTCATCTAGCATACACAGCCAAAAAGCTCAGTAATATGTTCCGAGCAACATTAGTAGAAAGAGTTGGAAGGAACCTCAACATGCATGATCAGGTGGCCAGTGAGGTAATCGACCTCATATGCGAGAAGGTTGGCACCTACCTGAAAAAATTGGAACACAATAGAGGCTTAATTTTGCAGATGGATCGAGGACGATACAAGTAAGCAAGAGAGTAGTTGCTAAGGTGTGAGTTAGTGTGATATTCTTCGGTTTATTATAATATGCAGGAGGTTTCAAAGAAGCAGTCCGGTTGTGATGAAGGAGCATTTGATTTTTTGCAGAAGATCGTGATAATCGGTGACTCAGGAGTAGGGAAGAGTAATATCTTGCTGAGATATGCCTAGGGTTGTTTTGTGGAAAATCACACGGCGACGATCGGCTTAAATTATGTCTATAAAATCGAAACCATCGATTAAATCAAACTCAAGCTACAGATCTGGGATACTGCTGGTCAGGACAAGTTCAGAACCATCACCAAAAACTACTATCGCAACTCTCAGGGCGTGCTTGTCGTCTTCGGACTGGACTGTCGGGATTCCTTCGAGGCAGTAGGTACATATCGCAACACCTAGAAAAATGGATGGACGACCTCTCAGAAGCAACTAACTAAAAAACATGCATTCTCCTCCTTGGTAACAAAAAAGATCTCCAAGAAGGACAGGTCGTTTCCCCATAAGAGGCCCACCAGCTGGCCAAGACCTACGGAGTTGAGTATCTAGAGTGCAGTGCTAAAACAGGCGAAAACATCAACGAGGCCTTTAGGAAACTGGGAAAATCCATGAAAGCGATGTTCATTGACAATGTGGAGAACCCCAAAGAGCCCGGCAAAGAGGACAATCTTAGGATCCATCGTCAACCCTGGCGCCAGAGGTGTTGCGACAAGTGATGGTACAGTTGTCTTTTTCAATCCTTTATCAGTCTTACCCTTGCCTGTGCTTGGCTTCTTTAGCTCTTGAATGCTTGATCCTCACAAGCTTTATTAATGAAACTCCTAGGGAATCAAAACCTCTTGAAACAAACCAGCTCAAGGATTGTTTTAAAGATCAGTTTGTATCTATGTCAATTTCACACATTTTATGAGAAATAAGGATCACTTATGGAAGAGGTTAAAATCTGACAGTTTGATTTCTGGTAACAAATCTATTAATCCCATTATTAGTATGGCCTCTCAACTTGTTGAACTCAAGCCTGAACATATTTAGGAGGCTGCTGAATTACTTGCAAAAAACTTCGGCAGCTTCAACCCTGTCTGGAGCTCGTTCAAATTTGACCACAAGGACATCCTGCTACACTTCACTAATGAGCTGAAATATCATTTGGAGTCACAGGAGCGGATCAGGAAATAGTTCAATAAAAATGTTTCATTCAACGTGGTACAATTGTCATTATGCAGGTCTACATTCATGAAGGCAAGATCATTGCTGTTGGAACAAACCTCGAGCTTTATGAGTACATCAACTTCCCAGGAACTACCGAGAAGACTGAGGTCAATACTCAATGCTAGCTCCTCGAAAAAGAAGGCAAGAAGCTGTTTGAACCTGTAAAACTAGAAGAATACCCCAGAGGACAACACATCTTCGGAACATGGATTACAATTGATGAAAGTGTAAACCCCTAACTTAAAAAAGCCTTTAGAAACCAAGCTCTCCTTTCAACCTACAAAAGTTACATCGACCAAGGATTCAAAAGTATGATCTTGAGAGCTTCAAACGCCAAGTCAGTTCATATTTACAAGGCGATGGGAGCAACAATATTGAGTGAAGGTGTAGTCGAGATCAAGGGTGAGAAATGCGAATTGAAGCTGATGAACCTGGCATTTGATAACCCTGTGTTTCAGAAGATGATCGGTTTGTGAGTGGATGTATATCTTGGCATAATAGATTATTAATTACCATGAAGATCCTGCTTCTTTTGCTGTTGACATTGACAATCACGCTCTGTGATATCTGCCAATAACCCCAGCGCAGTTTCTACATGTCTTTCCAAGCCCTCAGCAAACGTGATACTATCGACAACCTGTTCCAATAGCTAAGCCCCAATATGACAATCATGGAAAACAATTACACTGATAACACACTCCAAGCTAACTTTATTTTGACCAATATCCAACCTCGTCCACTCTACAATGATCACCTACAGAAGGATACCTACATTGATAAGTATAGTTGTAATGTTACTATGGGGAGCTTGATGGCTTAAAGCTTATTCGATTTCACCATCAAGTATTCTGGCTCGAACAAGACTGGGAAATTCAGGATTAAGGGCTTCTTTGATCCGAGCTATTTTACCAAAAAGCTGATAATGACAGACGGCTACTTGTAGTGGAAACTGGATCATGTTCCAGCACTTACACTTTCACAAGATTTCCTCTTCGAATATGCCAATCCGAATGTGACAGAGGAGGAGCGAAAGATAATATTGCAAATGGTTAATGGCCGGGCAGGCCAGAAAAAAATTAAGGATCAGTTTGTATCTTAGCTCAACACAAAATTCGCACCCTTGCTCAGCCAACGTCTCAACCACTAGGAGCTGATAGCCAATAATAATATCACCTACAAGTATGGCAACATTAGCATGAATTTTGAAAACTATGCTAAAGATTTTGGACTCTCCAATGACAACACAAAAGGACTAGAGGTTTTTCTTCTCTATGGGCTAGCAAATTCCACATAAAATTGCACCAAACTGCCCACCTAATTCGATTAACAGCAATACGGAGGTCTACAGGAGTTGTACACTTTCAGAACGGTTAGAGCTATCGTCAAGGACGCAATATCAAAAGGTCTCTTTGATAAAACCCTCGACAGCAGCTGGGAAGTAGCTGGCTTCCAGTTCTTCATGGGAGACCTCGGTAATTTTGTCCCCTACGCCAACCGAGCCCCAGCAAATGATCCTTTCAAAGTAGTATGCAAATTCAACACCTCCATAGCAGATTAGCTGAAGATAACTCGATACGATGAACACCACATATACGTTTCTGTTCCTGAGTCCTGTACCATCAGTTATCAAGACAAGCCAGTTATCGAGACATACATGGATATCGTCATAGTTGCCCGTTTGGTACTCATTTGTTTATCTAGTTTGGCCAATCAAAGAGCATCAGAGTAGAAATTGAGTCAGCTGCTATTAACTCACTTAAGTGGCGCAGTTTGGATTCTAACTATCAGATTTCTGATGAATACATTGCCACCTACTCTGCGACTGAGATAGTGAGTGGATTGGAAGGCAAGCCCGTCTTTGGCACTGATTTCCCCACTATATACAGACGCTACCCTGTCGTCCGAGCTCTTGACGATCAGATTATCATCTTCGACCCTTCAGAATACTGATGTTTGTGGATTAATTGTTCAATTTTACATTATTAGACCTCTCCATTCAATCGACTATATTATTTACTAACTTTATTTCATCCAATGCAGGAGATAAGAAGGAACCGCAAGCTAAAAATAATCAAAATTGATAAAAATACTGAGTAGTTGGCTCAGGATAACCTCCTCGAGATATCGTATCTCAACGATGATCGGTATATAGACGAATCGCAAATACTTGACCTCAAGAACATCGATAAACAGCACCAATCTGAGCAAAATAACCAATAGCCCAGAGGCAAGCATATCATACACCACCAGGACAATTACCAGCTCAAAAGGAAGGTCTATATAAATGGAAATAAAGAGCAGACACAGCGGAAGATGAGCTTCCGAAAGATGAAGGAGAGCTAGCTGGTAATTCATAACAAATTGTATAGCAACTGTGTATTTGTTGGCACCAAAAATAATGGAATAGGGAGTGCCAGAGACAGGGCTAATTGCATGCTACTGCATCCGAAGAAACGTATAGATACTTGCCCCAATTACCACTCTCAGGATCATCCAAGCTTGAGAAAGATGCTGACAGAAGGAGGGTAGAAGGGCTCATCTCCCAAAAGAAAAATTCCTACTAGTTGGAGAATACGAAACCGGAGCAAAGAGCAAATGAAGGAGTTCAAGCAATAGCTGAGAAACACTCTTTTCTTCAACAATAGCACCATTTACTGAGTAGGCAGCAAGTTTTTTTGATATTTACATTTCTTTTCTTGGCAAAATTATATTATATCAGCTATCTTGATTGATTTTTTTCTCTCTCTCCTTGTACTTGAACTCTTCCCGGCAAAAAAGCCATTTTCTTAAGTTTTCTGTGTCTCTGAAGCGAAATTTCATGGTTTTGCAGTTGAGCACAACAATGATGAATCTTCTATTGTTAAACTCAAGGCAGCTAGCCAGGCAGGGTCCAGCATTAATTGTAACTCCTGTTTTGATTCCGACATATAGATCAGACTTGTTTTGCATGAGTAAGTGGGTGTTTTGCCTAAGTATATTTTAAAGTACCAAACAGCCATTTTTTTGCCATTGAGCACCGAATTATATTGAGTTTCTTCTTCTTAGTAATCCTCCTCCTTGTATTATTCGGTATCCTTCATCTATTCCTCCTCCATCGTACCACCAGTAGGATCATAGAGGCTATCTTTTTTCAGAAGCTTGGGGCAGCTACTTGTTCTCTCTGCTTATTCAGTCTTTGTCTGCTCCTCTTCTTAGACTCTTATATTGCATTCGTATCTTTTGGTTGAGACGATTTGTCTAAATTTGGGATTGTTCATAGCGTATTAGCTCAAAATTGCAATGTCAAAGGGGCACGATTTGTTGTCGATGTTTGCCAATCCATGCGAATTAGCATACCGAGTCTTCTACATATTCAGCTGGTTAGCTTTGTTGTTCATTTATTCCAAAAAACGATTGTAGCATTATCTTTTGCAGAAAGAAGGATTCTATGACTCTGTCCTTTTTTGGGATGAACTAAGACTGTTGTTGGTCTTGTTGGCTTAGTGTTGAAGAAGTTTGCGGCCTCCCCAGACTGCCAAAGCCAAGCTAGCATCATTGCCGCTGGGAAGCATAAGTCCAAAGAGGAGCTGTTCAACAGTATAGATCTATCCTTTTTTTATGTTCGCTGAAGTTCCTCCTATGCTTTGTTCAAACAAACCGACAGTGATAATTTCATCAGGGAGACTTATATTTATCTTTTGGGCAATTTCGATGGTGAGAATGCAGGTCATAATTTTAGTGAGCGAAGCCACCTAAGCAGGGATTCGAGGGTTGAGGGAAGCTATAACTTTATGGCTATTGATCAGCATCTTTCTTTGCTCGTTATACATTTATGGTTCATCCTTTCGAAGACTGGCTTTCCTATTGTACTGCACTTTTTTGACATCGGTTTCATAAATAATGTATGCCTGGGCTGAAATATTGTCGGGAGGGTTAAAAGGCTTTGCGTAGTTTTTATTTAGCTCTTTCTTTAGTTCTAACATTTCCTTTTTCTCCTTTTATAAATTTTCCTGATACTTTTTCTGCTCCATAATGTGCCTGGATATTTTTTTTCGGGGGGAAGGCGATCTAGTCCTTTGCATTAGGGGATTTTCTAGTTACTCGGTCATTTGTTCCTCGCAGTAAAATGAAATTTTACTTTCTTTTGTCAGCTCCTTGCCCTATTGTTTGATACTTTCGTTGGTTTATGCTAGCAAATCCTTGAAGGTAGAGCTACACTCCATTTTTTGAAGCTGGAATAAATCGGCGATATCCCTGACTTTTTTGAGACTGCTTTTTCTGCCAAATATGTCGAACTGGTTGCGATCTATCAGCTCGTTTATAATAGGGCTCTAATTGTTTCTGCTACACTTCGTAGCCACTAGAAGTTTGTCAATAGATCGCTTCTTGCTTAAACTTTTTCGAGGTGATTTAGGAGGAGTACAAGGTCTCACTGATAGCGTAACCTCTTGCTATTTTTTTCGAAGTTGGATCTAAACTGCTTTCTAAACACTGGCCATCACTCTACTCTTAAATTCGTTGGCCTTCTTTATTGTGAAATTTTTATGCGGTGAGTTGGCACTATGAACACCGCTATTAGCTACCCGTTAATCTCCAATGAGAAGCGATTAATTGAATTGTGTAATTTTTATGACTTTATTGATTTTTTTGCGAGATGCGGCTGGGCTTCTGTTGCCATGTTCCAAATTTGTGATTTTGTGCGTATTTGACTAACTATGGGGATAGAGGCGGGAAGGGCGCGGAGAAGTTGATGGTTGTTTATCGTTAATTAAATCGACGAGACTACTTTTGATCATGATGCTAGGATGTTTTATTGAAGGTTATATTTTATTTCACCACTCTTATTTCAAGCTTTCAATGACATAGATATCTCAATTCTCTCGTTTGAACAAAAGTATATTCATTCTTGAAACAACCTCATATATTATTTACTCTTATTCAATGGGTCTTTTATTCAGCAAAAGAAATTGTTCTTTCCTCATCAACTAATGCACCTTTGTGAAACTAGGGGGGCTGTCAAGATGGATATTATATGTTTGCTCTATTTGATGATAATTCTTGTAGATATTATAATTTTTACTTACTAATCACCAATGGAGAGTGACTACAAGAACAGTCAGTAAATCGAAGAGTTCATTAAAAACATATACCTGCACATAGTTGGTCTTCCGGCTAGGAGTATCGAATAGGCTGTCATCATGGTCTCCTGGACAAAATAGGTCAAGTATGCCTTTTAAAAGATCATCGGGTAGCCTCTATAAAATAATATACCAGCCTTTCGAAGAGTTGAAAACCAATTCAACTTGCTCTACCCAACTGATAGCTTTCTTCAACCTGAACATAAAAGCAACTTCGTCACCATGCACTACCTTCTCAAAACCGTAAAAAGGGCCAAGTTTTTGTTTGTTTTTGGGCATCAAGATGCAAATGAGCAAACTAAAATGAAAAATGTCAAAATAGCTCTGGAAAGGTTGTTCGCTTTGCTAAAGAAAAATTAAAAAATGTCCAAATAAAAAATGGAGGAGTTGAGCCAAAGTTGTGGCATTTTGATCAATGATTCTCAAAAGGATGCTGCGAAATATCTACCCAACCTTAAAAAAATGGGCTCAGAAACGAAATACATTTCTGATGAGGACACAAAGACATTTGTTCAATTTTTGACAATTGACAACAAGAAACCATTCACAATAGACAAATCCATAAAAACAATGACACAAGAGCAAGTTTCTAAATTTACATAATTTATCAACAATCTCAAGTACTACTAGCTTGAAGGTTTTGAATACTCCCAGTTGCATCAGCTAAACTATGAGTATGATGGATACACCAAAAGCAACATATCTTTGAAATGGGAGAAAATGCTCAAATTCATTATCGATAAGCTAGACGTGATGATCACAGAGTCATTCAAATATAGAGCTGATAATTAATCAGATATTGAGGAATAAATCAAGAGCAAAATGTAGGATATAGTCATCCCGAAGGACTAAATTGCTGATAAGGTAGAAAAAGATATTCCAGATAGAAAATCATCAAGGATCATCAAATTCATCAGGTCCTATATTGATCTCATCGAAAACAAAGTCAAGTAAGTCAACGATGAAGGTTCTCTGGAGTATAAAAGGAGTATTCTGATGACCTTCATCGATATCCTGTACAAATGTGGCTTCCTTATCTCTGGAAAAATCAAGTTTTTCTTTGAATCATATTTCATGATATACAAGTTTTTGCATATGCAATCTGAAGGTGATCAAATATTTTAAAGCATCAGCTGGAAGTCAATCTTTACCAACAGAAATCTTTTTAACGAAAAGATAAGGTTTGCAATCACTAGTCTACTCAAAGTATTATCAAGTGAATTGGATGAAGCTACCTAAAAATACTAATTCGATGATGTAGTGCAGGAGTTGACATAATTGATAGAAAGCCTCAGGTTGATTGAGCATTCATAGTAGTACAACTTTCTCACTGTGAGAATTTTCAAGAAGTTCAAAAAGATTAAAGCTGAATTTGCATATAAAAAAGCCTCAATCCTATCTGAACAAATTGAGAAGTAAAAAGAGACCATTTAAGCTTGGCTTCAATTTCTCGAGTCTAGTATGGAAACAACCTTGATAAAACCAAAATCAGTAGAAGAAGCCATCAATTTTATCGCAGGTTACCTTACCGATAAGTAGTAGTATAGACTAGCTCTTAAACTGTACACAACTATGCCTGAGCACATATCCTACAAAAAGATTAGAAATATATACGAAAAGGGCATGAATTTTTATCCATAAATATTGAAATACACTCTTCTCGATAATTGGCATCAGCAGAAGGAACACTTTGTTTCTTATTGTAACTTTTTGTTGAGAATGGGGAAAAATGAAGAGGTCAGATAGCTGTGTCTGGAAGGAATCGGAGTTTTAAAGGCTCAAAAGTATTCGGATGTCATGTAATAATTCAGAAGGCTCCTTGTTCATGCCAGGTCCGAAAATAGTCGTTAATTGTTCAACAACATGCTTGACAGTGAAATCATGGAAGAACTCTAGATAAAGTTGAAAAGCGACTTAATCAAAGAAGTTCGAGATAAAATAAAATAAATTTCATGATGGTTTAACAGTTAGTCCATTACTCAAGTATCAATATCAAATATTTTTGAAAGTTGGCGAGCTGATGTTCCCCTTAAGTCGATATTTTTCTTCCTGTTAAGGAAAAAGATCTCGAAAGGCTGAATGATTGTCACTTAGCAGGTCACTATTGCTGTACTATAGTTCATCTTCATTTTATTCCGACTCTTATTCCAACTCTTCCACTTCTTGTGGATTGATTAAGCTCTAAGATAGCCCTGATGTTTTATTCATATCTGAAGCTAGCTTTTAGAAACTAAACCTCAAAGCATGATGAATGTCGATTGGATTAATCATGTTCGATTCCTTGCTCGTTTACTATTCTTTTTTGCAAAGCTCAATTGCTAGATGAGGTCGATAAGTTTTGAAAGTTTCAGCAAAAGTATCCAAAAGTTCATTTGATATTTTTACAGAAGGATATAAGTGCTTTTCATGTTCATATCCCTATTACTCTATCTATTGAGCAGAACAAACTTTGCCCTCATGTTAAAGCCCTTCAATATTTTGAAATTGTACAGTGGCCTCAATTCTCTCACAATAGCTATTCTTGACTTGCAAATAATACTTCTAAAGCGAGCAGATATCTTGATCGAGAAAAGATTTCACAATCTAAATTATTTAGCTGTAGTAGGTTTTTATTTTTCTGAGATCTTCCTTATGAAGAGAAGTTAGTTGTGCCAGGTAATCTTGAAGTATTTCTTTCTTTCTGTTGAGAACATTACCATTTTTGCTTTTTTTAACAGATTGGAGTTATTCTAGGATAAACCCTTGCTGAACCAATGCGATGGTACACCTGGAGCAATATACTAAATCTTTTTACAGCTCGTCTTGATTTATTACTCTGTATTTCGCCTCCTTTCCATCATTGTTGCAGCAGTAAGTAACACAATAGTTTTCCCCTCGATGTGAATCAATAGGAGCACTCTGTTTCTCGTGTTTTTTGAACATGTTCTGAAATAAATCGGCATTTTTAGAATGTTGAGATGTATGGCTTGAAGGAGTATATTTTATCCTGTTTGAACCAACAACTGGAGTTTTGCATCTGTTCTGAATCAGATTCTTGAAGCTGATATCTTCAATATGAAAGCAACCACTGTCGATGTTCAACTGAGACATTTTTTTTGAAAAGCAACTTGGTTCTCCAGCAAATGTTTGCAAGTATTTATTTTTTATTTCTGCCTATGGTTCAGTGAACAGTCTATTTTTTGATGTTTTGATTGATTTTTTCCAAGTTTTATTAGGTTGTACAAGAAGAGGGCTCTCAAAATTGTCAGGAATATTCTCCTTGCTTTATTGGATCAATAATCTTTCTCTTTAACCCATTTTTTTCATGTGATTTGTTGATTGGCTGTCACTAAAAAGA
>Ga0100378_1006124_pt1 | contig 10935 bp, 10 predicted proteins | sample CryGeymeta201502_FD_81535 | JGI IMG/M metagenome (GOLD analysis project Ga0100378, IMG submission 81535) | Groundwater microbial communities from Crystal Geyser aquifers in Utah, USA - Crystal Geyser metaG 2015-02 | ecosystem: Environmental > Aquatic > Deep subsurface > Groundwater | place: USA...
AACAACCACAACAACCACAACAACAAAAATGATCTGACAGAAGACGACAAAAAAATAGAAGGCTTACTAGAAAAATTTAAACTTAGCTGCAAGATAATGAAAAAAGAAAAGCAAGATTACTTAGATAATATTCCTACTTTAACTAATTTAAAGATAGTAAAATGTACAGAAAAAGACAGTTCAATTCTTTTATCATTATCTATGATTGCTTTACCTAGCTTGACTATTTTAAACGACCCTAAAATTAGAAAAATAAACTTGATACTCGATTTAGATTCTACTATGGTATTTGCAGAGAATAATGAAATGGATAAGTTTAGAATTCATTCACAGTTGTTTAATCCAAAGCAGAAAGAAATGTTTAATATTGAATTTTTACTTGAGGATAAGTTTTGGAAAATGAATATTAGAATAAGAAAAAATGTAATTAATTTACTAAGATCAGTCTCCAAATTCTGCAATATTTTCATAAACACTCACGGACAAACACCATATGCAATCGAGGTAATAAAACTACTATCAGAAAAAAGCAAGGTTCATTTAAGTGAGAAGAATTTATACGCACTTAAATCTCAGCAAGCAAGACCACCGGCTAAAAAGATCTCTGATAACTTTAATGCTATGATAGGTGACGTTAATAACTATAATAATTATGAAATGCTACAGGTGTTTACTAGATCTACTGTAATCTTGGACGATAACCCACAGGCCTGGGTTAAGGAGAATCATCCGTATATAGTTCCGAGTATGAAATATTTTGCTTTTAATCCTATGCCAAAGCCTGATAAATATGTGCTTGATAATAATACAAAGTTTTTCTATATTTTAAACAGAGATAATCAAACTAGTTTAAATGATGAGTTGAATAGTAAAGTTTTAGATGAGTTTGGAGTGCCGTATAGTATAGAAACTGAATATTCTACAAGTTGTCAAGTAAACCATCTCAAAGATCTTTTCGAAAATATCTTCAAATACATGAATCGCTACCCGAACATCGACGCTTGTGATGTCATAACTAAATTACGAGGAAATATTCTACTAGGGGTCTTAATAAACATAGACTATATTCCAGATGAAATGAAACCTTCATTAACTAATTTAATTTTAACAATGGGCGGCAAAATTCAAGGCGGAACAGAAAATAAATTTAATGTTACTCATTTCGTCATCAATGGAGAAATTAATAAATCTGAATTTAAAAAGGCCGTTGCAAAGAATCACATACAATTAAATAGAAAATTAGTAGTAAACGTGAAATGGATTATACATTGCTACTTTCATTTTAAGACGATGAATGAAAATGATAGTGAGTATACAATGGCATAAATAATTTTCTAATTTTCTAATTATTATTAAGTAAATCAATTCAAATAATTAAGTATAAATAAATAATAATAATTTAGTTCTATTAGCATTATAAAGGTAATCAAGTATAATTATTATAATTAATAAAATAATAAAATATTAAGAATAAATCATAAAATAATTATATATAAACATGGATGCGAAAATAGGGAATACAGCCTGCTATAAACTTTTAAAAGGAAGTACAGTCGGAGTAGTCGGAGTAAGTGAGAAGGACGGCCAATCCCACTCAGGTCCAGAGCTTGCCCCAGAAACTTTAAGAAAAAGTGGTTTATTCGACGTTATCAAAAGTAACGATTGGAAAATTAATGATTATGGAGATATTAAGGACACTAAAGAAAGCACTGTGAATGTTGATTTACATAAAGATGTTAAAAAGGTTACTAATCTTAAGAGTAATATCAGCAAAATTGGACATATGAACAAAGCTTTACATGATATTTCAAAAACAAGAGCAGAGAAAGGAGAATTTAGCTTAACCTTAGGAGGTGACGCAGGAATATTAACTGGCTCTATCTCAGGAATGAAAGCTCATTACCCCAACTTAAAGGTCATTTTTGTTGGAGCACATGGAAACTTCAATACTCCAGAAACTTCTCTTACTGGAAACTATCACGGAATGCCCATAGCCCATCTCCTCGGATTAATCCCAGAAGGAACAGTACCAGGATTTGATTGGTTTAAACCATGCTTAACAAGCAAAGATATTTGTATTTTCGGTCTTAGAAATATTGACACAAAAGAAAAAGTCTTATTAAGAAAACACAATATTAAATGTTTCACAATGCATGAAATCTTAAAAAATGGTATTGGTGATGTCCTTAATCAAGCTATTGAGTATTTAAGAAAAGATGATGATAAATCTAACCCAAGTCCTATTCATATTACTTTTGATATTGATGCAATTGACCCATCGGAGGCATTTGCTACTGGAACTAAATCAAGAGGAGGTTTACTTTATAGAGAAGCTCAATATCTAGTTAGAGAGGTTGCTAATACTGGATGTTTAGTCGGTCTTGATATAGTTGAGATTAATCCTCTTATGGATACTAAATTAGAGAAATTTCATGGAGATAACAGGAATATCACTGCTGATACTGAGACTGTTGCTTTAGGTTTAGAGATTATTTCTTGTGCTCTTGGAGATTTTCTTGAGATGTTTTATTAAGTTCTTAATATTATTTAAAAATTTAAGAATTTAAAATTACAAATATATTTTTTATTTTTATTTAATTAACTTTTAGATAATTTATCTAATTTATAAAGGTTAAGTTAAGTTATTTAAATACATAATTTTTTTATTTATATAATAATCTTTATTTTTAAATATAATAATATTGGTATTAATTAAATTTACTTAAATTAATTATAACTAGTATCATATTCTTCCTTATCGGTGCAGCAAATACTCCAATATGGTTAATATTCTCACTTAAGAGTATTTTCGCATTAGCACTATTCATAAAGGTTTGAATAATAATATTATTAATTAAAGGTTTTCCTGAGTAAATAATAGTATCAGTTAATGTGTATTGATCATAACTATCTCTTATTAGTTTACCCATTTCATTTTTATAATCATTTAAATTTGAACTTCCATTAATTTTGTAATAATCTTCAGCAGCATTGCTTAAGTCATTATCCCATTCCAACTCTTTTAAATAATTCTTCTTAAGATTTCTGGTTAAATTCATCAAATTAGTGATATTACCTTCGTTAAAATTGCTTATAATTGTGCTGTTATTAAGATTACTGTTAGGATTATTATTATTATTATTATTATTATAATTGTTTTTCTTCTCAGATTCATTTAAGAAACTTGAGAATTCATCATCATAGTAATCTTGAATAAGGATATTAAGATTTACGGGTTCTAGTCTTAATGAGTTTATATTTTCTGCTAAATCTCTTACTAGTATGTCTAAGTCTATAATGAATGTGTTAAATAAGTTTAATTAAAGCTTAATAATAGTATTAATAATACTGTTTACCTATTTTCATTTCATTCGTATTAATAATACTATTTCTAAATTGACTATAGATTTTACTAGCAGACCTTTCTATTTTTTCCTTTTCTATATCGCTTGTATTTAATTTTCTTAATGAGTTTGATTTAACATATTTCTCATTTTCTAATTTAATCTCTTGTTCTAGTCGTTTAAATAGATTAATCCCTTGTATTTTTTCGTAATTCTTAGCACATTCAACTTTTATATTTTCGAGGTTTTGCTTAATACTTTTATTATTAAGATTATTTTGAGAAGTATTAGTATTTATCTTAAGTAGTGTAGGATTAGTAGACAAGTTTAAAAGAAAGTAATTAAGCTTGCTAGATTGTTTTTGAGTTTCTGTAATGAGTTTGATGATAGGATTTTCATTTTCTAAAGAAAGAGTAAGTAATTATAAGTAATTTAAGTAATGTAATTTAAGCTAAGTTAGCATGTTAGTAAATAAAGTAGTAAATATAAGTTAGTATACTTACTGTTAATAAATTCGAGATATTCATTAAATTTATTTGCAGTATTAACTCCAAATTCATTTATTTCATCTAGTGAGTTACTATAAATATCATCTAGGATCGAAATAATATTCTTATAAACATGATCACATTTTCTTTTTTCTTCTATTATAAATTTATCTAAATTCTTTTTATAGGCTTTTAAATCCTTCGCTATAGGATTTTCAATTAGCGCTTCTTCTAGATTTATTTTTTGTAAACTTGGTTTAATTTCTCTATCCATCCAAGTTTGAATATTGTCTAAATCATGATAAAGATGCGGAGCCCCGCAGTTTGAGACTTCGCAGGTAAAAGTCTTACATGTTTTACAAATTGCAATTGCTTTAAAATTTAAAATAATTTAAATAGGATTAAGCTAGTAAATTTATATTTAGTTAGTTACCATTTTTATTCTTATGAATACTACATTCAATTTTTTCGTTTAGAAAGTTTAACATATCGCAAGGGTTTATTTTATTTGAAGTATTTATCTTGTTGGTGTTATTTGTATTTCTCAATTGGTTTTCCATCATTTGAATTATTTAATATAATAATTTAGTTAGCTAATTTATATGTTTAATATGTTTAATATGTTTTATATGTATATAATGTAATTATTTCTAATTGCTAGATTAATAGATAATAAATAATTTAAGTATAATTTAAGTATAATAAGTTAAATTAGTATAATTAGTAAAATTTTAATTTAAACTAATTTATTAATAATACGTTCGTTTAAAAATAAGAGTATATTAATCAATATACTCTAAATAAAATTTAATTATTAATTTATAAATTTAATTATTATATAATACTATAATACTTCATTTTCTAACATGACTCAAAAAACAGCAAAAATCAATAACAGCCACGAATTATCATCTCTTTGCTTTAATTCATGTTCAGAATGGAAGTTGAGTTCTAAAATGAGTAAAGCAAATACGAATACCAAAAATATTGTAAGTTATTATGTAATATTATAGATCTATTTAGGAAAAGGACTATTTTTTAAAGTCCATCAGACTTCGATATTAACAAGCTTTGAATTAATCGATAAAGTTTCAGAAATATCAAATACGAGTTTACAAGTTATAGAAGAGAAAACAAAAACTAAAGAAAATGAGTTAAATAGACTGGAAAGAGATAAATTAGTTTTTCCGCTGAATAATAACAATAATAATCTTCTTAGTAATAACTCAGCAAGTATAGGTCATAATAGTTTGATTAACAATTCACTATTCATTGAATTTGAAATATCTAACAGTGATAAAGTATTAGAAGGAAATGAAAATATAAGCTCTTTTTCGCTTATCGATCCATGTTTTGTAAATAAAGAAATAGAACTTACACTAAATGTAAGTCAATAAATTTTTAAGTAGGCTTCAATACATGATAAAGAAGTTTTTAGTTCAGATATTACAATAATGATTGAAACAAAAAGTATCATAAAAAGTACACAATCCAGGCTTGAGACATACAAAAAGGAATTTTTGGAGAAGCAGAGTTCATTTCAGAGGAATAACTCTTCGATTAAGTTGGTAAATTCAAAAACAAAATTCTTCAGTAAATTAATTATTGATAACACTAATTCAAATACTTATAATAACAATAACTGTAATAACTATTATGGCAATATGTCATCGATTGGGTTTGAGTTTAGCTTAGATGATTTAGAAAATCTAGAAAGTTTTGAAACAAATTTTAATAATATTATTAAATCAAAGATAAAAATTAATAAAATCTACTTTGAGTTCTCTCTAAACCAACTAATATATAAGCAACCACAACAAATTGACAATAGTAATAGTAATAATAGTCCAGTTAAGGATTCCTTACCACGTTTTAATAATAGCTTTAATCAGCATACTAATTTCGATAAAATTGAGCCTTTTAAGCTAGATAGTAATAAACCATACTTTTACAGCACAAATAGTATTAATAATAGTAATGGGTATAGTAATGGATATAGTAGTAATAACAGTGGGAGTTATAGTTCAAAGCATAGTAATGATTATAATTCTAATTATAATACAAATAAAGCTCAAAATAATGCCTATATTAACAGAAAGTATTCGCATAATGATTACGGAAAAGGAAATAATAGTTTTAATAATAACAATAATAACAGTAATAGTAGTAGTAATGGTTACAATAATTCTTATAAGAATTCTTATTATACAAATGGTACCTCTTATACTAATTCAAATAATAATTCTGATTACTCTAACTCTAAAAATATACCTACTGGCAAAAATGAAGACTACTCTTACTCAAAAGGAACTAAAAAGAAGAAATATAACAATCAGTATAACGATTCTAATTCAATATATAATACTTTTTCTAATTGTTCTATTACAGATATATCCAAGGGTAAAAAATCAGAGGATAATATAAACATAAATCCAACAAATTTTAAAAACGGAGCTAAGATGAGTCCTTATTCAGATAACACTGGAGGTAATGATATTAGAAGCTTTTATAATAAAAAGGCGAAAGATACTGGAAAAAACTTTAATATTGAGTTTCAAAACTTACATAATTCAAACACAAACAACACTACTCAAAACTTTAATTCAAATACTACAACAGATAATAATTACTATAATAATGATGAAAAATATGATCATTATAATGATTGTAATACCATATCGACTAATACTAGTACTTCTATTCTTCCGAACGAAGATAAGTCAGATAAATCTGAAAAGACTTTAATAATGTCAAATTTACGATCTCCAATAAATACAGAAAAAAATAAAACAATTAAACAGAAAGAGCATTATAGAAACCATTATGAAGGAAGTTGTAATTATTTAATCTTTACTCAAGCGATTACTCCGTGTTTAAATATTTCATCTCTAAAAGCAAGGGTAAAAATAACTAATAATTTATCATATATAGATGTTACTTTACATACTTATTTAACTTTACTTAACTTACTTTTCTTATCTTACATACTTACTTAAATTACTTTAGAAAAAGCTAAAACTCATTGAATACTTTCAAACCTTCGAAAAACTATCTATATTCGGGCTTGACGTTAACTACTTTATCGATGGTAATTAAATAAAACAAAATATAACAAAATAAATATATAAGCTAATAAAATTTTATTAATAGGTGAACTAGTAAACGTCTTATACTCTCCTACCCTTTCTTCGTTCGAAATCTCCCTCAACGACGATGAAATGTGTTATCTCATCGAAGAAGAGCTAAAAAAACTTCTTCAAATACCATCAGAGTTTGGCAATTTTACTTTTCTTGACGAGCAACACTTACAACATTTACTCGTAGAACAACTCTGCAAAAGAGAAAACTTAACCGATAACGAAAACAACACTAACAAAATAGACTTCGACCTAAAAGTTGAATATAGAATAGGGGACAATTTTGTTTTATCATGCTATGACTCTAAGATTAAAATACAATTTTATGAAAATAAGCCTAATCACTCAAGAAACTTATTATATGACCAAATCGAAACTTTTTTCAATCAATTTCCTATTCTAAATGATTTAAAACTAAATGATGTGTCAAATACTTCATGGTGGTCTGTATTGTGGAGTGTTTCTAAAGCAGGCAAATCACAAATGGCGAATACTTCTTTCCTTTCTTATTACCAATTTAAGTATTCAGAAGTTGATGACTTTTTTACTAAATTTTATAATAAATTTGTTGAAATTCCTCTTATTGGAATTTTACCTATTAAAATGGATGACAGTGTTTGGCTGACTTTATTGAATAAAAGTAATTAATAAAATAATCTAAATTAATTAAATAATGATATATTAGGTTTAGGATCATTAAGCTACCTAAGCTATGAGAATTTAAAATTGGTGAAAGATAAATCAATAGTAATTATATTTATTTACATTATTTAGTCTAATGTCTATGACTTCGTGCTGAATAAATATAATAATAAATCGTTAGATTATGATTTATTTGTAAAATGTAATAATAATTATTGACAAGAAGAGAACAAATGATACCAAGTTCAATATTATTATACGATTTTACGATAATTGATTATGATTTTGATTTTGTTTAAATATAAATAAATTTATTTATAATAGTTTATTTTATAACTTTTATTTATTTATAGAATTCCTTAATCATGTAATGAAAGAATAATTTTAAATAATCTATTATTATATTAATATATTTAATTTAATTTTAATTTAAATATGGATCCATACTTTAATACCTAACTAAGGCATAACAAAGGCACTTCAAGTTGTATTTATATATAAAATTTCCTTCATAATTCATCCATTCATTACAATATGCTTAACATATTTCTAAATTTTTATATTTAATTTTAATTTAAATTAATTTAAAAATAAAACCAATAAGGATTAACTAAATTAACCCAATATAATTATTTTTATATTTTAAATTACATTCATACAAATATTAACTTAATAAATATCAATGCCATATAAGAATTTATGTGTATTATATAATTAATTTTCATGAACGACATGATGTCTGAATGTTTTAAAAATATAATTGTGCAAAAAATAGTAGAAAATAGAAATAGTGGTATTAGTCCTTATAATATTAGAATCTGTTGAAAAAAGCTTAATCGTTGCGAATTTTGAAAGCAATTCAGTGTTTATGGACCAACTAAGAAAATTAAGTTTTGACGACCGACTCAAGGAAAAAATAATACTACTAATACTAGAAAGTCTTCAAAATTCTGATAATACTAACAAAACTAACAACTTAGAGAGTATCTACGAAGGAGCCACCGATAAGAGTAAACTAAATAGTATGAGTACTATTCATGACTCAAAAATGTGGAGTTCAACTCATTTTAACTTTGTCAGAGTAGAAAGTAATGACTATCAAAAAGAGTCTCACTTTATTAAAAAACATGATTTGCCAGAAAATAGCAGCGATAACGATGATTCAGACAACGAAGAGATAGACTTTAAAGATATGAATAATACTCTTCCTGAAGTTAATACCCAGAGATTATCAAAAGTAATAAATATATTAATATTAAATAATTTTCTTAATTAATTTATTATATTAGATTAAGAATCAAACTGTTTTCTTAAAGCCTTTTGATCATCAAAATTTGACTTTTCACGAAGAAGACATAAAAACCATGATAAGCCATACTGCTTTGAATGAAAAAGTAAATGAATGCTCAACAGATGAATTAGCGTTTGGTTGCTCTCACAAGGGATGTTTTACTAAGTTTAAAACGAAACGTCAAAAAGCTATGCACCATAGTAAACTAGAAAAAGAATGCAAACTAGATAAAAATAATTTAGTAAGATTATTAGGTAAGTTCAGACATACTTTGAATACCATAAAGAATAAAAATCAATTTAAGAATGTTGAGAAAAATAGAAAGTATCAAGAACTTAGAGAATTGTATCATGAAACAGTGCAATTTAAAATAATTGATTCAGAGTACTTCTTTTCTGTAATGGAGGATGAATTCGATAAAGAACATTAAACTTTTATAATTAATAATATTGTTTTTTTAAGAACTCAAGTAACAACTATGTAGGGATTACTTATATTGATTAATATTTGCTTCTACTATACTTAATATTCTTAACATTTGCTTAAATATTTATATAAGTTTCTTTGTTTCTTTTTTATGTATTTTTTAATATATTATATTTTATTTTTATATTAATTTATAATATGATTACTTATTATCTTATATTACATATTTATTACTAATAGTTTAGTTAATGCCTAATAATCTAATAAAGTTATTATTATTTACTAATTATCTACTCTTAATTTTCTCCACTAACTTTTTGCAAAATGTCTAATAAGTATAAAAACAATTGAATTATATCAACATATAGCATTAATGCACCCATAATGTAATCATCATAATCTAAAGCTGATCTTTTATTTCCTAGTAATAATTGTGTATCATAGACTAAATAGAATGAATAAAGAAGGACTCCAAAACAGCAAACAATAATATGAACGATAGGATTTTGTGTGAATATAAGGAAAATTGAAAAGAAAAGTAAGATACAAGCTCCAATAAACAACATCGATCCACAAATTGTAAAATCTTCCTTAGTCGTGCAAGCATAATATGTCAATGCGAGTGTCATACCAACTGTCATACCAGCTGCCATAACTACTATTTGTGGGTTAGTCATTGAGCAAATAGCTGATACCATATAAGCTTCAGTAATCGTAAAAATAAACAGCAATATATAATTTGTTGGTGTTGTCTTCAGTAAATGAGGAATACATATTAAACAGATAAAAATTATAATATTAACCACCATACAGAAAATCATTATTCCTGAGTTATGAATTTGAAAATTTGCAAAGGTTTTATTTGTCATACTGAATATACATAATAAGAAAGTAACTAATAATTGTGCTGATAGAATTCCGTAAACTTTTTTAATAAAGCCTAGTCTCATTGTAAGTTCATAATCATTTTTTAAACTTTGGTTTCCAGATTCTATATCGTCTGCTATTGGAACTGGTTGAAAGGTATCATTGTTATAATACGTATTTTGGTAGTTTTGATTATTTGGATAAGCAGGAGGATTTGGGACATTATTTTGTGGTTGGTTAGGTTGATTGTTATAGTACATACTCATTTATAATTATAATATTAATATATTAATGGATAAAGTAATATAATAAACTTCAATCATTAAGTAAATTTTGTTTAATTCAGTTTATTTTTATTATTTATATTATAATAATGAAAGGAAACTTAAAAAAAATAGGGTGGATTGGTACAGGTGTAATGGGAAAGTCAATGTGTAAACATCTTATAAATAAAGGATATGAATTATCTGTTTTTACTAGAACTATGTCAAAAGCAGAAGAATTAATAAAAATGGGTGCCAAAACTAAGTCTCCTGAAGAAATAGCTAAAACAAGCGATGCTGTTTTTTTAATGCTTGGCTATCCTCATGATGTTGAAAGTATAGTTTTGGGTAATAATGGTATTTTGAGGCATATGCCAAAAGGAAGTTATTTAGTCGATCATACTACTAGCAGTCCTGATTTAGCAACACAAATATATAATAAATCTCAAGAAAAAGGTATAATTTCATTTGATGCTC
>Ga0100378_1006131_pt1 | contig 10925 bp, 9 predicted proteins | sample CryGeymeta201502_FD_81535 | JGI IMG/M metagenome (GOLD analysis project Ga0100378, IMG submission 81535) | Groundwater microbial communities from Crystal Geyser aquifers in Utah, USA - Crystal Geyser metaG 2015-02 | ecosystem: Environmental > Aquatic > Deep subsurface > Groundwater | place: USA...
CTATCAAAATGGTTCGGTTGTAAGTAAACAAATAATGAAAAAACAAAACGGAAATATTACACTTTTTGCTTTTGACAAAGATGAATCTTTAACCGAACATACCTCGCCCTATGAAGCAGCTGTTTATATGGTTGATGGTGAAATGAAAATTACGATTGGTGGAAATCCTTATAATGTAAAAGCCGGCGAAATAATGGTGATGCCGGCAAATATTCCACATGGATTAAAAGCTACTGTTAAATCCAAAATGCTTTTAACTATGATTAAGTAATTCCCCAGAAAAGCAAATTCTAATTTCTGATAGTACTAGCAACATCAACTTTTGTCCGTTTTCGTTACCTTACGGAAACGGACTCCGCAAGGCGAAAAAATAATTTTCTTATAGTAAACTAATCTTTAATTCTTTATAAATTTCATACTCCCCCACTGTTAACACAAAAACTATATCACTCCTTCACTCCTTCACTACTTCCCCACTCACTTATTTTAATAACTGCATCTTCTTTACAGCCGTAAAACTGCCTGCAGTAAGCTTATAAAAATATACGCCGCTCGTCAAACCATTTACAGAAGATAAATTGAACGTAACTTCATGACGCCCTGCTTCTTTATAATCATTAACGAGTGCTATTACTTCCTTGCCAAGCATATCATACATTTTTAAATTAACTACAGCGGCTTCAGGTAATTCGTAGCTTATTGTTGTAACCGGATTAAATGGATTGGGATAATTCTGGTTAAGAACAAAATTTTCCGGTTTCATTCCGGCTGCGATATTTACTTCGGCGCTGTACTCATAACTTCCGTCAAAATCAATTTGTTTTAAGCGGTATTTATACGTCCCAAAATGCGCTATAAAATCTGTATAGGAGTAAACATTACGAAGAGATGTCGTTCCGTTACCTTCAACAAATCCAACTTTTTCCCAATTAGCAACTGAGTAATTTTTGTTTGGATTATTTAGCGAAGTCGACGCCCGCTCAATTTCAAAACCGCGGTTATTGATTTCACTTGCGGTTGTCCATTCAAGAACAACAAAACTATTCTTGGCTTCACCCGAAAAACTTGTAAGTTCAACTGGCAGCGGATCAATCAAAGACAATGAAGCTTGTTTGAGAACAATGTTATTGTATGGATCAAACGAAACACTCGAAGGCTGATGATTAAATTGCCACATGAATATCTGATTGTTAGCATCGTTCATAACCCTTATAACTGTATCCGGCGCGCTTAAAAAAGAAATCTTTACTTCAATCGGCATTTTGTGAAAAGGTGTGTTTGTTTGTGTCTGCTTAGCAACAAAACCAACTTGCCATAAATTTGTACCGGCTCCCGTAATCCAATAATTATTAGCGTAAACCGGATGGTTCGGCTGGTAAATCCATTCATCAAAAAACCATGTGAGGTCTTCTCCGTAAGCGGCGCTTAAATGATCTTTAAAGTCTGATATTACGGCGCTTTTATATTTAAGAGCCGGATCATTGGCATAATTGTGAAGTCCCTGGAAATATGCTTGGTCACCCACAACATATCTTAATAAATGGTGTACGCATGCGCCTTTTAAATATGTAATTGCATAATTAAATAGTGTATTTGTTGAAGGTGTAGTAATTGCCCAGGCGGGATTGCTTATTGCCCAGCCCGGATTTGAAGAAAGGTAAGAAGAAGCGTCGCCATTTATTTCGGATTTATAGGCGCTATAACCGGATTGTTGTTCGATCCATAATGCTTCTATGTAAGTTGCAAATCCTTCGTTAAGCCAAATGTCAGCCCATGTTGCGCACGTAATCATATCACCAAACCATTGATGAGCAAATTCGTGAGTGATTAAACTTTCGTACCAACAGTTGGGGCAAATACTCGTTAATGATTGATTCTCCATTCCACCCCAAACAAACTGATTATTTAATGCTGCGAATCCATTTTTCTCAAATGGATGTTCACTAAATAATTGAGAAAAAGTTGTCGTCATTTGTAACAGTTTATTTTCCATATTTCGTACGGATGCTACGTTTTCACCGGCATTCCAGTAAAATCGCATCGGTATACTATCGCCGGGGTTTAAAGATGAATGCCAGTAAACTATATCGAGATTATAATTAACCTTTGCTGTCATTATCATCAAATACGTTGCTATGGGATCTCTGCTTACCCAATGATAATAAATTGTATCAGCCGTTTTAATCGAATCTTCGAGCCGTCCGTTTGAAGCAAGTTTAACGTTTGAAGGAACTCTTGCCGTCAAATCGATAGTAGCTTTATCAGAAGGCTTATCCCAGCAAGGGAACCATTTACGCGCACCTTCAGGTTCACAGTCTGTAAACAAAAATCCGCCGCTGATGTAAACTGCATTATCGGTGATATTTTTATGTTTATAATAAATTTTAACTTCTACAATTTCACCGGGATTGTATGTTCTAATCAAAGTAATATTTAGAATATTTGAAGTATGTGTGAAAGAAACGCCAGCCATAGAAACAGAATCAATCAGAAGTGAACTTTGCACAGCGTTCAATTTAATCGAGTTAAGTGAACTGTCAACTTCAAATTTTACAATTACAGAAGCGGTAAAAGATTTTGGATAGGGAGAAATAAAACAGTTATACACATCAATATTCATTTTATAATCCAATACATTAAACGAGTGTTTAATGTCTGCATTAACATTTTCAAAAAATGCGTTTTGAGAATTTGATTTTTTATCGGAACACAAGACCGAACCAACCGGATTTTGCGGGGCATCTTGTGAAAAAGATAAAGTTGTCGCTAGTAAAAACAGCAATGCGGTAAGAAGTTTTTTGATCATTGGAGAAATCCTTTATAATTAAAATATAAACTGTACTAAATTATAACCAGCATAATTAGAAACGAAAGCAATTAGCAGTTAGGGAGAAAGAGAGCTAGTGAACATAATAAGTATTTAATGCACCGCTCTCTTTTCATAAATACAACTTTAACTTTCCTGCTCTTTCTTCTTCATATTCAATTTAACAAATAGCTACAAGATTAAATCGAGTTATTTTGACAAGACCATTTTAGTAATCCGAACGAAAATAATTCAATTGTTTAAGATTTCTATCTAACCAGCCAATTCTAAAGCTTCTTTTTGTTTAGCAGCAAGGCGGGCATTCTTTCTGTCCATATCGGTTAAATAGCGTTTACGAACCCTAATGCTGCTTGGTGTAACTTCTACGTACTCGTCATCAGTTATCCATTCAATCGCCTGCTCTAAAGTATGAATCGTCGGCGGTTCAAGTCTTATCGCTTCATCAGCGCCGCTGGAGCGCATGTTAGAAAGTTGTTTTGTTTTGTTAACATTAACATGCATATCATTATTACGCGAGTTTTCACCCACTACCATACCTTCATAAACATTAGTCCCCGGATCGATAAAGAACACAGATCGTTCCTGCAGTTTATACATTGCATACGCCGAGGCAATACCGGTTTCCATGGCTACGAGAGCGCCGCGCTGACGGTGTGTTATTTCACCTTTAAATGGTTCATAACCTTCAAAGTTATGATGAAGAATTCCAGTGCCTCTTGTATCGGTCATAAACTCCGCGCGGTAGCCGATAAGTCCGCGTGAAGGAATGAGAAACTCGATACGAGTATTGTCGTTATACGTGATCATGTTTTTCATCTCACCTTTGCGTTTACCAAGTTTTTCTATAACAATTCCAACATATTCCGCAGGCACATCAATAATAACATGTTCCATCGGCTCGGAGAGAACATCGTGAATACGTTTCATTATTACTTCAGGTTTACTTAGTTGAAGTTCATAACCTTCGCGTCGCATATTTTCAATTAAAATTGCAAGATGGAGTTCGCCTCGTCCACTAACTTTGAATACATCGGGCGAGTCAGTTATCTCAACACGAAGACTTACATTAGATTTTAATTCTCTCGAGAGGCGTTCGCTTATGTTTCTTGTTGTTACATACTTCCCTTCAAGACCGGCGAAAGGGGAATTGTTAACCATAAAATTCATTGTGATGGTTGGCTCGTCAATAGCAACAAATGGCAGCGGTTCTGCTTTTAAAGGATCGCAAAGAGTATCGCCTATATCAACGTCTTCAAGCCCTGCTATCGCGCCAATATCTCCTGCTTCAATTACATCTGTTTCTATACGTGCAATATTCTGGAATGTATAAAGTTTCGTAATCTTAGCATTTGTTCTATGCCCTTCCCGGGAAATTAATGTAATGTGATCACCAACTATTATTTTACCATTGTTAACCCTACCAACTCCAATTCTTCCAAGATAATCGTTATAATCAATTGCTGAAATTAGCATCTGAAAAGGAGCATTTATATCACAATCAGGTCCTTTAACGGAACTTACTATTTTATCAAATAAAGGTTCAAGGTTATTACTCTCATCTTCCAAACTTAGTTTTGCAATACCTTGTTTGGCAATTGCGTAAACGAATGGAAAATCTAACTGATCATCAGTTGCGCCGAGAGCTACGAATAAATCAAAAACTTCGTTTAGCACTTCGTCCGGGCGGGCATCTTTTCTATCTATTTTATTTATTACAACAATTGGTTTTAAACCAAGTTCTAAAGATTTTTTTAATACGAATTTCGTTTGAGGCAGCGGACCTTCTGCTGCATCTACAAGTAATAGAACTCCGTTTACCATTCTTAATGTTCGTTCAACCTCGCCGCCAAAATCCGCATGACCTGGAGTGTCTATTATATTAATTTTATAATTTTTATAATGAACGCTTAAGTTTTTTGCGAGAATAGTAATCCCCCGCTCTTTCTCCAGCGCATTCGAATCCATAATTCTTACTTCAACATTTTGATTTTTTCTCCATGCACCTGTCTGTTTTAACATATGATCAACTAACGTAGTTTTGCCGTGGTCAACATGCGCAATTATTGCAATATTCCGAATATCATCTCTAATCGTGTTCACAAATCTCCTGGTATAAATATAAATTGAGGGAATAAATATATGCAAGCGTCGAAGCATTTACAATGGATTTGGAGTGTCTTAATCTCAAATGATATTTACATCAAGTTTAATCATTCATTTGGTTAATAAAAATCGATGTACTAACGGAATCATTAGGATTGAAGATGAATGCACTCATTGTTTAAAATAATTGTAAATCTATTTCTTGGAAAATTATTTTTTTAAGTAATGATCTGTGTGTCAAGAGCAATTTCTTCGAGTACGGATGATACCCTAAGGCACTTTGCAAATTCCCCGTTAAATACAATGGCTTTCCCTTTTACATGGACTTCAAAAGCGTAGCCGCGCGCTGTTTCAAACGAACAATTTACAGCTTTGATCAACTGTAAAATTACTTCATCAAAAGTATGCCAGTTATCGTTATATAACACTACCCGGCTTTCTAATCCAATTGTAGTATCTTCTTCTGTAATTACTACTTCGTCCGGTCGTTCTAATTCTTTTTTTTCCATAACAAAATTTAAACAAGTTGCACAAAACTGTAAAGCCTTGACTAAGATGTTGGATTTTCCAAAACAAATGTTTGTTTTTATACAATGGTATGATTATATTTTTCTAGTTAAAAACTAAGCACTATTTGGAGGTTAGATGAAAATAGCAGTATGTGTTAGCCACGTACCCGACACTGCTACCAAGATTAAAATTGCTAATTCGGGAAAAGATATTGACCCATCAGGCGTAACTTTTATTATAAATCCTTACGATGAATATGCAGTAGAAGAAGCATTAAAACAGAAAGAAGCGCTTGGAGGCGAAGTAACAGTATTCAGCGTTGGCGGAGATGCTAATAAAGAATCTATTCGCAAAGCTCTTGCTATGGGCGCTGATAAAGGAGTTCTTATAAAATCTGAAAACGAACTTGATTCCATCGGTATTGCAAAAGCGCTTGCTGTGGAAATTAAAAATGAAGGCTGCGAACTTGTTTTTTGCGGAAAGCAGTCGGTTGATTATGATGATTCTATAGTTGGTCAATTATTATCTGCTCTGCTTGGTTATAACTGTGTGAGCACAGTTGTTGGTTTGAAAATTGAAGGAAATAAAATAACCGCAGAAAGAGAAATTGAAGGCGGACGTGAAGTTATTGAAACTCAAATTCCGGTTGTAATAACAACCCAAAAAGGATTAAATGAACCCCGCTACGCTTCTTTAAAAGGAATTATGGGTGCAAAGAAAAAAACAATTGAAGAGAAAAGTTCCGCTAATGTCGAATCTTCGACTGAAGTGATTAAGATGAGAAAACCTGCTCCGAAGCAGCCCGGTCGTATTGTAGGTAACGATGTATCGGCAGTTCCGGAACTCGTAAAGTTATTAAGAGAAGAAGCAAAAGTAATTTAAGGAGAGAAAATAAATGGCAAATAATATCTTAGCGGTTCTTGAGCAGAGAGAAGGCAAATTAAAAAAAGCATCGTTTGAAGCCGCTGCAGTTGCATCTAAACTTGCATCAGAATTAAATTGTGACGCGATTGCTGTTGTAGTTGGAAATGAAATAATTAATTTAAATGAAGTTTCCAAATACGGTATAAAAAAAACTATTCATCTAAAAAGCAGTGGATTAGAGCAATACAGCACCTCGGGATATTCAGATGCAGTAACAGCTTATGCTAAAACAGTAGGTGCAGAATATCTAGTTTTTGCAAACACATCACTCGGCAGAGATTTAGCGCCAGTTGTAGCGATAAAATATGATGCAGGTATCTTAACAGATTGTACAAACATAGAAGTATCTGATGGTGATGTTGTTGTAACTCGTCCGGTATATGCGGGTAAAGCGTTTATAGATATAAAGTTTAAAAGTTCAAAAAAAATTCTAACAACGCGTCCCAATGTATTTAAAGCAGAAGCAAATAACTCTGCCGGTGCACCGGAAATTGAAGTGATAGAAATTCAATCGCCAAACCTAAACAGCCGCGTTATCGAAACAAAAAAATCTGAAGGTAAAATTGATGTTTCAGAAGCTGAAATAATTGTTTCGGGCGGCAGAGGAATGAAAGGACCGGAGAATTTTCATCTTGTTGAAGAACTCGCGGAAGTCCTTGGAGCCGCCGTTGGCGCTTCTCGAGCGGTTGTTGATGCGGGCTGGAGACAACATAGCGAACAAGTTGGGCAAACAGGAAAAACAGTGTCCCCTACTCTTTATATTGCTTGTGGTATTTAGGGCGCAATTCAGCATCTTGCAGGAATGTCATCATCAAAATATATCGTATCTATTAATAAAGACCAAGATGCACCGATTTTTTCTGTTGCTGATTATGGTATTGCCGGAGATGTTTTTGAAATACTGCCGGCTTTAACTGAAGAAATTAAAAAATATAAATGAGCCTGCTCTAAAAAGTTAATTGTATTGGTGTTGTTGTCAATTAGTCAATGGAAAACAATCTTTGAGATTCCTTTTGAAGTCTCAAGTTATTTTCATGATAAATGGCGATTGTAAAGGCACTACTCGGTTGAAACTTTTTAGAGATGACTCATAAATCTTAATTTTTAGGAGATTTATTTGCAAAAAGTTCAATGTGAAATATTAGGATTATCAACAAGCCCATCTACAGGCGGGGCTTATGCTTTGCTATTAAAAGAACTAGACGGAAATAGGCGTTTGCCGATCATTATCGGTTCGTATGAAGCTCAGGCAATTGCGCTCGAGATTGAAGGGATTAAACCTCCCCGCCCGTTAACTCATGATCTGCTTAAGAATTTGATTGATAATCTTGGCGCAACTGTTTTAGAGGTATTTATAGATGAACTTCGCGACAATACATTCTTCGCAAAAATTGTGATAGAGGTTTCTGCATTAACAAACGAAATAGACAGCCGCCCCAGCGATGCAATAGCTCTGGCGGTAAGAACAAAGTCACCTATTTATGTTGCTGAAAATGTTATGAAATCTGCCGCTTTTATTCCGTCGGAAGAACTCTCTCCCGATTCCGAGATGCAGAGTGATGTTTTTGAAGAAGAAAAACCAAAGTCGAAGGAAGCAAGATTAGCAGCTCTTCAAAGCCGTCTGCGTGAAGCTATAGATAAAGAAGAGTATGAACGTGCTGCAAAATTAAGGGATGATATTAAAAATTTAACAAGCAGTAACTAATTGGTTATTGCTTAAATAGTTGTTTGAGTATTATTACGCCAAGTCCTTTTCAAATAGATGCATAAAAGTGAATGAAAGCTCTAAAATTTATTGAAATACTTTCCTCCCCATCGGGCACTCTTTGCATGCTTCAACATAACCGCAATTATTTCTAAACAATTCGATCATCCCCTGGTAAAGTACAGCGCGTTTTTTTACTCTGCGCAGCCCGAATGAATCAGATATTTCATTTACTAATTTGTTCTCACTTTGCTGACTATAATTAACAAAAAGTTTGAGAACATTTTTTGCCGCTTTTTCTTTACCGAATATTTCAAAATAAAGATTAGCAATCGGAAGAATAATATTAACAACAATTTCATCTGCACGGGAAGCGCCGACAAAATATTGAATTCTTGCATCTGACGGTTTATCAAACACATAGTGATTTAACCAATAACCGTGAGCCTCTACAATGATTAAATTTTTTATAATTTTTTCAAGTCGTCCGGTGTCTTCAACCTGTTCCATAAATTTAAACATTCGATGTATTAAATTTTCTTTAAGAATTCTATGCACCAATATGCTGCCGCCGGCAATTCTGATCGTAGGAAAATTCATCGGTCTTTGTCCGTAGAAATGCCAGTCTTCCTGGTTAAATGTTGTTCCATCATAAGTCGGTTTAATCTCCGTCCAATATTTCGCTAAACTTCGTGTGTACTCAGAAGTTTCCTCATCCGGGAGGTTATAAATATCCGGCATTAAACCGGAAATGTTAAACAACGCAGATTCAACAAATCGAACAAAATTGTCCCTACTTAAAAAAGAAGATAGAAAATTTATATCGGAAGTTTTAGCAAGTTTCAGCATTATCTCTTTATTTTTTGAATAGCCGAGCGCTTCAAAAATAGATTCATAAATTAATTGCTGCCATAATATTGTCGACTTAAAATCATCCGGCGAGGAATACTTTTCGAGCTGCGTTTCGTCATAATCATAATTTACGACCGGTTCCTTTAAATTCATCTCGGCAAGATATTTTAATTCTTTAATACGATTATAAAATCTGTTTTTTTTGTTTTTGAACCTTTGTATACCAAGCTGTGTGATTATGTCTATTTTTTCATTTTCACTCAATTCTTTGACAAGCTCTGAGCAAGGCATAGTATATATCCGGTTGTTTCTTTCTGTTAAAATAGCTTCATGCAAAGCGCTTCTTAAACCCGAAGCAATGCACTCCTCAATAGATATTGATTGGACTTTTCGTCCGTCGCTTGTAAAGACATGAGTTTGTTTAAAACTACTTTGAAGAACTGCGTGCAGCACAACTTTATTATACCTCTTGTTTAAGTTGTGACCATGATTTTTCCAATCAGAGTAGCTGCCGTCTATTTCTATATCGCCGCAAAAAGTTAGACTACCAATTTTTATTCGGGCATTTTTAAAATCGGGACCTCCGGTATCTTTGTTTTCAACCCCAGAATCAAGAACTTCAATTGAATCACCGGCTTTAGTTTTTAAGTTTTGGATAAAATTTTGTTTTTTCCAAATTTCATAAAGAAACTTTTCTTTGACGTTGTTTCTACCCATCGTCTTCCTTTTTAATTAGTTTAATAGTAGTATAAACTGATATAGAACGCTTTTGATTTTTTCTGTAAAAAGTTTCTATTGTGTTTTCTCCTTCGGTCAATCTAACATTATTAAACTTGAATATTCCATTGCTGATTTGGTAGTACATGTCAGTTTTGCGTTTGTTTTTAAACAGAAATAAATCCACGTTTTTCGCAGTTGGAGGAACGATCACTTCAATTGAAATTAAAGGTGTTTCAACTTCAACGGTATCTTTTAAGTTTTTAAATTTTAAGAAAGGTAATTTGGGGTCAATTTTCAGTCTGGATAAATCATAAACATCGGGGAACAAATCTGGCGGTAGTTCTTCTTCAATTCTTTCCTCTTCTTCCGCCGTGTTGTTTGGTGGTTCTTTTACTGGCACTACGCTTTCCTCTTTCCGCAAGTTTTCATTTAAGTTGAGAAAACTTACAAATATTAGAACTAATAATAAAATTAGAAATAAAACTTTTTTCACTCGTCAATAATATTTTTTACTATTTCATTCATCTTCACAAGTTCTGCAGAAGCTGCCTCTGCAAAATCAATGTTGTTACTTTTATAAATTATACCACGACTCATATTGATTAGCAAATCGTAACGATTGTGTTCTTTGAATGCACGTATCACTTCTTCAATGCTTCCACCTTGTGCACCCACACCCGGTAAAAGTACAGGTAAATTATTGAACATCGGGATTGATTTTTTTAACTCATTTATATTCGTTGCCCCAAACACTATACCGCAATTGGATAAAACGTTCCATTCGTTAACTTTTTCTATTACTTTTAGAAAAAGTGGAGAGCCATCCTTCAATTCAAGTTTTTCAAAATCTGCTGCTCCCGGATTTGAAGTAAGAGCGAGAATAAAATTTAATTTTTCATCATACCTAAGGAATGGTTTAATAGAATCGCCGCCCATATACGGATGGAGTGTTGAGGCATCGCATTTGTAGTATTCGAATATCGTTTTAGCATACATTTCGGAGGTGTTGCCGATGTCTCCCCTTTTTGCATCGCCTATAATTAAAATATCAGAAGGAATAAGTTCAATTGTCCTTTTTAATATTTCCATCCCCTCCGGTCCATCTTTTTCGTAGAAGGCAAAATTTATCTTGTAGGCTGCAGCATTAGTTATGGTTGCATTTATGATCTGCTTGTTAAACTCATAAACCGGGTTTTTTAATAATTGAATGTGAGATGGAAGTTTTTGAAAATCTGTATCCAAACCAACACAAACAAATTTGCCTTCTTTATTTTTATTGCGGAG
>Ga0100378_1006142_pt1 | contig 10908 bp, 7 predicted proteins | sample CryGeymeta201502_FD_81535 | JGI IMG/M metagenome (GOLD analysis project Ga0100378, IMG submission 81535) | Groundwater microbial communities from Crystal Geyser aquifers in Utah, USA - Crystal Geyser metaG 2015-02 | ecosystem: Environmental > Aquatic > Deep subsurface > Groundwater | place: USA...
AAGCTTCACGCCTTCGGCGGCTTCCGTTTTCTCCGAGGTTACAGGCTACACACCGAGTCTATGGCTGAAGCCAGTATCCGACTGAAGTCGGAGGGGTTCCTCCCAGAAGGCGGACTCTAAAGAGAGCGGCGGGCCTCGCCTCAACCACTGCTTGGCCGTTTATCACATCCATCCAACGCTTCACACCCCGGCCAGCAGCCGCACCCCCACTACCAGCACCAGCGCGGCGGTTAACCACCGGATCCACTTAGGCGGCAACAGCCGCGCGGCCAGCAGGCTGCCGATCTGGCCGCCGATCACCACAGCGACTAGCAATGGCAAGGCCGCTCCGAGCGCCTGTCCGAACAATCCAGGGCCGTTCTTAAGCATCTGCCCCGCCAGCCCGGACAGCGAATTGACGAGAATGAACAGGCTCGCCGTGGCGGCAATCCCCCTTTCCTCGTGCCAACGCGTCAGGTGCAACAGGGGCGCGAGGAAAATGCCGCCGCCGATACCCACCAGGCCGGCCAGATAGCCAAGCGGTGCGGCGGCGAGCAGCAACCAGCGACCTGCGCGGGTGGGCGCGCGCCCAACCTCTGAGGAGCCCGCGTCGCGCACCGGAATCAGCATCGTCAGACTGGCCAAAACCAGGCTCACACCCAGCAGCATCAGGAATGCCGCTTCCCTGATCGGGGTCAATCCGCCAAGGAAACTCGCTGGCGCTCCCAGCGCGACCAGCACCAGCGCATTGCGCCACGGGGTCAGACCGGCACGAGCGAAGCGGATGCTGGATCCCGCCACCACCACAATATTGCAAGCCAACGCCACCAGCGGCAGCAACCGGTAATCCAGTCCCGACAGCGCCAGCAGCGCAGCATAGGTCGATCCGCCGCCGAACCCGACGCTGGCATAAAGCAGCGCGGTAACGAGGAACGCGAGCGCCAGCAGCGCCGGAACCGCACCGATCATCACCGCCGCTGCTCCCTATGCCTCAGGCGTTCTGAACCGCGCCGATCGCGCCATGGCAATGCTTATACTTGTTTCCCGATCCGCACGGGCACGGCGCGTTGCGGCTGATGTCGAGATTGGCGTAGGGGTTGTAGGTATTGGCCCCGCCAGGCCCACTCGCCGCGCGCGGACTGCCCGCTAGCGAACCAAACAGTTCAGGGCGCAGTTCCGATCCGTCGCCATCGGCCGAATTGTCCATCCCGGTAAAGGGATCAATGTGGCCGGTGAGGAAATCGGGCAGATCGGGCAAGCCCTGCGGCTGCGGCGCTTCGACCCGCAATTCGGCGCGGAACAGGATTTTCGTCACTTCCTCGCGCAGGGTATCGAGCATTGATTCAAACAAGCCGAAGGCTTCCTGCTTGTATTCGTTGATCGGCTGTTTCTGCGCGATGCCGCGCATCCAGATCACCTGCCGCAGCGCATCAAGTGTCGCGAGGTGCTCTTTCCAGTGGTAATCGAGCTGGCGCAGCAACACATCCTTTTCGACAATTCGCCAGATCGCCGGGTCGCCGGCCATTTTGGCATCCATCATCTCGTCGGTTAGCAGGCGCAGCTTTTCTTCCAGCAGTTCAGGCTCAACCTGATCTTCAGCCAGCCATTCATCGAACGGCGGCTCGATGCCAAAGATGTCTCCCACCTTGGTCTTCAACCCGTCCATGGCCCATTGTTCGGGGTAGGAACCCGGAGGGCAAGCGACGCCGACCATCGTGTTAATCGTGTCGTGGCGCATATCGACCACCACATCGTCGACCGCTTCGCTATCCATGATCTCGGCGCGCTGTTCGTAGACGACTTTGCGCTGATCGTTCATCACGTCGTCGTATTGCACAACCTGCTTGCGGGTATCGTAATTGCGTGCTTCGACCTTTTTCTGCGCGGTTTCGATCGCTTTCGACAGCCATTTGGAACCGATCGCCTCACCATCGGCAAGGTTCGATTTCATCATCTTGGAAAACAGCGTGTCGGGGCCAAAGATCCGCAGCAGATCATCTTCAAGACAGAGATAGAACCGCGACAGGCCGGGATCGCCCTGACGGCCCGAACGGCCGCGTAGCTGATTGTCGATCCGGCGCGATTCGTGGCGTTCTGTGCCAAGCACGAACAACCCGCCCGCCGCGATCACCTGCCGCTTTTCTTCGGCGACTTCGGCACGGATACGGGCAATAGCGGCATCGCGCTCAGGCCCTTCGGGCAGCTCGGCCAGTTCATCGCGCACCCGATATTCGACATTGCCGCCGAGCTGAATATCGGTGCCGCGCCCGGCCATATTGGTGGCAATGGTCACGGTTCCAAGGCGCCCCGCCTGCGCCACGATGCGCGCTTCCTGTTCGTGGAAGCGGGCGTTGAGCACCGCGTGCCTGACACCTTCCTTATCGAGGAACTGGCTGAGCAATTCGGACTTTTCAATCGACACCGTGCCGACCAGCACCGGCTGGCCGATCTGGTTCTTTTCCTTGATCGCCTTGGCAATCGCGCCGAATTTGTCGGTCGTATTCTTGTAGAACTCATCTTCTTCATCGACGCGGGCGACTGGCAGGTTAGTCGGGATTTCGACCACGCCGACCTTGTAGATATCCCAGAATTCGGCTGCTTCGGTGGCGGCTGTGCCGGTCATGCCAGCGAGTTTGGGATACATCCGAAAATAATTCTGAAACGTGATCGACGCCATCGTCTGGTTTTCCGGCTCGATCCGCACACCTTCCTTGGCCTCGACCGCCTGGTGCAGACCGTTCGACCAGCGGCGGCCATCCATCATGCGCCCGGTAAATTCGTCGATGATGACGATCTTGCCGTCCTTGACGATATAATCGGTGTCACGCTTGCGCGCGAAATTGGCGACCAGTGCCTGATCGAGGTGGTGGACGATTTGGGTGTTTTCGACATCGTAAAGGTTGTCGGTCTCCAGCAGTCCTTTTTCGATCAGCAGCTTTTCGACTTCCTCAAGCCCATCCTCGGTCAGCTGGACCCGTTTGACTTTTTCATCAATATCCAGCCATTCAACCGGAATGTCGCGCGCCACCTGATCGAGCGCGACATAGAGGTCGGACTTGTCCTCGGTCGGGCCGGAGATGATCAGCGGGGTGCGGGCTTCGTCGATCAGAATCGAGTCCACTTCATCGACAATCGCAAAGTTGAACGGCCGCTGCGCCATGGCGCTGCGTTCATGCTTCATGTTGTCGCGCAGGTAATCTAACCCGTATTCGTTGTTGGTACCGCAGGTGATGTCGGCGTTGTAGGCGTCGCGCTTGGTTTCTTCGGGCATATTGGGGATAATCACCCCCACACTCAGGCCGAGCCAGTTGTAAAGCTGCCCCATTTCCTCCGCGTCGCGCCGGGCGAGATAATCATTCACCGTGACGACGTGGACGCCCTTACCTTCGATCGCGTTGAGGTAGACCGCCAGCGTCGCCATCAGCGTCTTGCCTTCGCCGGTCCGCATTTCGGCAATTTCGCCGCGATGAAGCACGATTCCGCCGATTAGCTGGACATCGAAATGCCGCATCCCGAATACTCGCACCGATGCTTCGCGCACGGTCGCGAAAGCCTCAGGCAAAATCGCATCAAGCTTGGCCCCGTTGTCGATCAAACCGCGCAGCTTGGCGGTCTGCCCCTGCAATTCCAGGTCAGAAAGCGTCTGAACCTGCGGTTCGAGCGCATTGATCTGATTGACAATCTTGCTAAGCGATTTGACGTAACGATCATTGGCGGAACCAAACACGGATTTGACGATGGCGTTGAACATGGGTCGGGCTTGCCTTTGAATGGGTGCCACGCTGCGGTGCGGGCCGGAAACTTGATGGGAAGCGCGCTGCGATTAGCCGCGCGAATATTCGTGACGGTTGAATGAACACAGCGCCTATTCGTAGGCGCGTTCGATCCCCATCAGCACCGGCAGGCGCAATGCCCGTGGTATGGCCGGACGGCTTTCAGGCGCTTCGACTTCGCGGCTTTCGCGCAGCGTGGTCGGAGCAAGCTGAACCGGAGCGCATTCACCCGCCACAGCATCTTCCCCGACGGCAGCAGCGATGCTGGAATTGCACGCCAACGCTTCGGCCAAAGATGCCTGCGCGGGGCTACCAAGCGCAGCAAGGCCGGTCAGCAGAGCCAGAAGTGCAATAAAATGTCGGGTCATTATCTTGCCCAAATAGGGAATCTCTTGCGCTTCGTCCACCAGCTTTGCGGATTTACTGCACCGCATCCCCGGCCTAGAGGCTCTGACCCATGAAAATCGAACGCTCCCCCCTCGCTGTACCCTTCCCTGAATTGCCCGCCATCGCCGGGGTGACGTTGCACGTGGCACGCGCGCGTTACAAGGAATGGGATCGCTGCGATCTGACCTTTGTCGAACTCGCGCCTGGCACCAGTGTTGCCGGAGTATTCACCAAAAGCGCCTGTGCTTCGTCCGAAGTCGAATTGGGTCGTGCGGCGGCGAAACAGGGCCGCGCGCGCGCGTTGATCGTCAATGCGGGAAATTCGAACGCCTTTACCGGCCATCGCGGACGCGAGGCGGTCGAGGCGATTCAGGCACAGGTCAGCACCGCACTCACTTGCCCTGTGAACGAAGTGTTCGTATCTTCCACGGGCGTGATTGGCGTGCCACTGCCCAAGGACAAGGCGCGCACCGGGATTGCCGCCGCGCTGGTCGCCGAACCATGCTGTTGGCAGGACGCGGCCAACGCCATCAGCACCACCGATACCTTTGCCAAGGGCGCAGGCGCGAGCGCAATGATCGGCGAAACGCGCGTAGAACTGGCCGGGTTCATCAAGGGATCGGGCATGATCGCCCCCGACATGGCGACGATGCTCGGTTACATCTTCACCGATGCCGATATTGCCCCGGCATTCCTGCAAGAAGCACTGGAGCGCGCCAATGGAGCGACGTTTTCGTGCATCACGGTCGATGGCGACACATCAACCAGCGACACGGTGCTGGCATTTGCAACCGGCCACGCCGGCAACGCACAAATCGCCAACTGGGAAAGCCCCGGCGCAGATGCCTTCGCCGCTGCTCTTGCCGATGTATGCCGCAAACTTGCGCAGCTGGTGGTGCGCGATGGCGAGGGAGCGCAAAAATTCATCACCATCCGCGTGAGCGGCGCGGTCAGCGATGACAGCGCGCGCCGCGTCGGCCTCAGCATTGCCAATTCGCCGCTGGTAAAAACCGCGATTGCCGGTGAAGATGCCAATTGGGGCCGCGTTGTCATGGCGGTGGGCAAGGCGGGAGAACCGGCTGACCGTGACCGGCTCTCGATCGCGTTCGGCGGCGTCTGGACAGCACGAAACGGGTTGCCGGTTGGCGGCTATGACGAAGCGCCGGTCGCCGCGCATCTGAAGCGCGCCGAGATCGACATCACGGTCGATCTCGGCCTTGGGGATGGCCGCGCTACCGTGTGGACCTGCGATTTAACCCACGGCTACATCGCGATCAACGCTGACTACCGTTCATGAATGCGTTGGGCGCGTCCGCTTTGGATGGCGAAATCCGCGATCTGATGCGCTTTGCATCGCAGCGTTCGATGCTGCCGCGTTTTGGCCAGCTTGCCGCGCATGAGGTGGAGATGAAAGGCGTGGATGACCCCGTCACCATCGTCGACCGCGAAGTCGAAGCGTTCCTTACCGAGGCGCTGACCAAACTGGCCCCCGGTGTCGCGGTCGTTGGGGAGGAAGCCGTTCACGCCGACAAAAGCGTGCTCAATCACCTGTCCGGCCAATGCTGGATCATCGATCCGCTCGACGGCACCGCCAATTTCGCGCAAGGCAAACAGCCGTTCGGAATCATTATCGCGCTTGCCGACGCCGGCCGCGCGGTGGCGGGGTGGATTTACGATCCGATCAAAAACCGCTTCTGTCACACCCGCGCCGGGAACGGAGCCTTTATCGATGGCGAGCGCATTGCAGCGCGCACCACCGGAGCCGGTCGGCCTGTCACTGCGGTCAGCCGGATTTTCCTGACCCCCGAACAATCGGCAATGGTCGATGCCAAGCTTGCCCCGCATTATACCCTGGTCGACATTCCGCGCTGCGCGGCCGAGCAATATCCGCGCCTCGCGCTGGGCGAAAACGACGTCTCCAGCTTCAAGCGGACACTGGCCTGGGATCATGCCGCGGGCGTGCTGTGGCTCAACGAAGCGGGCGGCAAGGCGGCGCGACTTGATGGCAGCGAATACCGGGTGGATGAAGCGGACAAGCCGGGGCTTGTGGGCGCATCCAGCCCGGCAATCTGGGACGAATTCGTCGCGCGGGTGCTGGCTTAAAGCTCGCTTTCGAGCCACGCCTTGAGCTGGCTCTTGGGTGCAGCGCCCAGTTTGCGTGCCACCGCTTCGCCGTTCTTGAACAACACCATCAGCGGGATCGACTGCACGCCCATCTGCGCGGCGATATCGGTGTTTTCCATGATGTCGATCTTGGCGATCCGGACCTGGCCTGCCAGTTCGTCGCTGATTTCCTCCAGTGCCGGGGCAATCATCTTGCACGGGCCGCACCAGTCGGCCCAGAAATCGACCAGCACGGGCGTGTCACTGTCCAGCACATCGGCCTGAAAGCTGGCATCGGTAACCTTGACGGTAGCCACTATCGCAATCTCCTGTTTGCCCGCAGCATAGAAGCGAGCTGCGTTAGGATGCAATCTAGTGCGCCGGCTTGTTCACTCAATAGCCAACGGCACATAGCTTTGCTGCGCGGTCTCCAACCCGAACTTGTGCTGCGCAAGGGTTTCGGGCGCGCAATCGAACAGCACCGGCGTGTGGGTATAGAGCACGCCTGCGCGCACCTCTCGTCCCGGATAGATCGCCTCCAGAGCAGCCACATAGGCGGCCATCTGGCGCAAGGTTGCCGCGGGGATCGCGGCGGCACTGCCGGGCGGGCGACGGGTGGTCTTGAAATCGACCACGGTAATCCGCGCGTCTTCGATCAACAGCCGATCGGCGGTGCCTGCCACCACCACCCCGCCGACAATCGCGGCCAGCGGCACTTCGGCCAGCGCCTGCGGTGAAAACAGTGCAGCGAAATCGGGATGATCGAGCACGTTCAGGGCAGCGGTCAGCATTTCGGCGCGGATATCTTCGCCCAAATCGCCCGCCTGCCGCGCCAGCCAGTGCTGCGCGACATGCGACCGTTCACCCGGCGGCACATCAGGCAGCCGTTCAAGCAGGGTGTGGATCAGGCTTCCGCGCCGCGCGGCATGGCGAGCGGCATCCGGCGGCAGCGGCGGTTCGGCCCCCGCTTCCTCGCCTGCATTGGAAGGCGCTAGCGGACGCGGCGGGCGTGGTTCAGGGCCGATCGGCGTGATCATCCAGCGCGGCAGTTCAGGCGGCGTGCGCTTGCCCACTGACGCAGCGTCATCCGGCACCAGCGGTTCGGCGCGGCAACCCCATTCCTTGCGCCACAACCACACCGGGTCATCGATTTGACCCCCTTCGAACAGCGGTGCCAGCCGCGCATACCAGCTGTCATCGTGCGGCACGCCCTTTTGGGCTTCCCGCTTGTTGAGCGATCCGCCAATGAACAGTGCTTCTTCCGCGCGGGTCAATGCCACGTAGAGCAGCCGCCAATGCTCCTGCATCATGGCCGCCCTGGCTGCGTCCTCAGCTGCGCTGATGCGGCCCTTGCGTTCGTCCTTGTTCAGCGGCGGCAGCGGCACGCTGCGCACCCGTTCGGGATCGTCAGCGGTACCAAACACGTCATCCACCAGCGCCAGACCGCCAGGTTTGCCCGGCTCCCCAGTGGCGTCGGCCAAAATCACAATCGGCGCCTGCAAGCCTTTCGCACCATGCACTGTCATCACCCGCACCTGTCCGGTGGCGCTGTCCGAATCGCGCTTCAGATCACCTGTGCCGGCATCGAACCACTGGAGAAAGCCCGACAGGCTCGGCCAATGTTCGGCCTCGAACGCGAAGGCGGCATTGATCAATTCATCCAGCGGATCGTTGGCCTCGCCTCCAAGGCGCGCAACCAGCCGGGCGCGGCCCTGCCACGGCCCGGTCAGCAACCAGCTGATCAGCGTCTGCGGAGTTTGGTAGTCGGCCAGCCGCAGCAATTCGCGCAAGGTTTCAGCGGTTGCCAGAACCGGCGGCGGGGCATCGCTGCGGCGCAGATGATCCCACAGCCGCACCCGATCAGGCCTGGGCACATGGGCAAGGATGTCGTCCTGGCTCCACCCGATCAGTGGCGAGGCGAGCAGGTTGGCGAGGCTGAGATCATCAAGCGGCTGAGCGGCGAACCGCAGCGCGGCGAGCACATCCCGCACCGCCAGGGGCGCGCCCAGCCGCAGCCGGTCAACCCCCGCCACCGGCACGCCGTGCGCGTGCAGCTTGGCAACGATCTGCGCGGCAAGTTCTTTGCGCTGGCGGACCAGCACCATGATATCACCCGCCTGCGCACAGCGGCGCGTGCCCTTTTCCAGCACAAAGGGTTCGCCAACGGGGCTAAGCCAGCACTGCACCTGACGCGCGATCCGGTCAGCCAGCAGTGTGTCATGGCGCGGCAACCAGTCGCGCTCGTCACTCTCGTCAGCTTCATCGGCGTCGCCATCGCTGGATTCCGGCACCACCGGTGGCCACAGCGTCACCAGCCCCGGACGATCTGCCCCGACGTGATCACCCGGCGCCTGGTCGAGTCCGAATTCGGCAAATCCCAATAAGCCGATCATGCGATTGACGAAATCGAGCACCACATTGGCGGTCCGGAACGATTGGCCAAGGTCGAGATCCTGCCAGCCCGGTTCGCGCCGGTCGATCCGGCTGGCACGGATGCCATCGCGCGCCAGCAAGATCCGCGCTTCGACTTTGCGTTTAGCACGGGCGAAGTTTTCCGGGCTGGTTCCCTGAAACCCGAAGATCGCCTGTTTGTAGTCGCCCACAGTGAAGATCGTGCGCAGCTTGTCCCCGCGTGCGCCTGCGCCGCTGAAAAAATCGTCGATCAGCGCGAACACGATGTCCCACTGGCTTTGATTGGTATCCTGTGCCTCGTCGATCAGGATGTGGTCGAAATGCCGATCGAGCTTGTAGCGGATCCAGTCCGCTGCCTCGGCATTGCCGAGCAGGTGCGCGGCCTTGCGGATCAGGTCGGCAAAATCGAGCAGGCCTTCACGGGCCTTGCGCGCGTCCCAGCGCACCGCAAAAGCGCGGCCCACTTCGAGCGCGGCAGTGACGATTTCAGCAGTGGCGAGCAGGCCTTGGCGGATCTCAACTTCGGCAATCGCAGCTGCAATTTCCTCTTGCCGCGTTTTGAAATTGGGATCGAGTTTTTCCGGCGTCGGCATCGACCGCGGCTCACCATCGGCTTTCAGCAGGGTTTTGCGAAACTGCGCCACTGCTATCGCGCGTTCGGGCATACCAGTCTGGAGCCAACGGCGGATGAAGGCCGCCGATTCCTGCCCGGTCTTGGCCTTCCAGCCATCCAGGAGCGGCAGCATCGCCTCAAGCTGATGATCCGGAAACACATCAGGATGCAGCGGTTCATTCACCCAATCCGGCCCCGCATCGGCGGGCGTCCCCAGCATTTGGCGCACCCTTGCGTCCATCGGCGAAAGCCACGCATCACGGCCTTCCCACATTTCGTGCGCATCGGCCGCGCGCATCAGCCATTTTTGCAGCGCGCCCGGCTCCTTGCGGGTAGTGAACAGCGTGATCGCATCCATCAATCGCCCATCACGCGCGGTCTCGGCATCCGCGATCAGATCGGTCAGCACCTCGCGGGCGAGCAGATCGCGGGTGCGATCATCCATTACGCGCGTGCCAGGAGCAAGGCCTGCTTCTTCGGGGAAATTGCCAATCAGAAATTGTGCAAAGGCGTGAATCGTGTCGATCCTGAGACCCCCGCCCGGACAATCGAGCACATGAGCAAACAGGCTGCGCGCGCGATCGAGGCTGACGGGGCCGAAATCTGCGCCGAGATGCCCTAACTCTTTCGCCAGCGTACCTTCGGGCAACCGCACCCAGCGCGCCAGCACCGCATTGATGCGATTGGCCATTTCCGCCGCACCGGCCTTGGTAAAGGTCAAACACAGGATTTGCGACGGCGCGACATCTTCGCGCAGCAGCAGTCGCAGCACGCGCGCGGAAAGCACCTGCGTCTTGCCCGTCCCGGCAGAGGCGGACAGCCAGACATTGTCCGAAGGGTCAGCCGCCAGCAGCTGGTTGCCCTGCAGCGGGAACACCAGTCCCTCGCGCCCGCTCATGCAGCATCTTCCTGATCGGCAAGCGCGATGATCCATTCTTCCAGGCGCATCAGCTGATCATATTCGTTGTAGCCCGCATAATCCGGATTCTCGCGGGCTGTGAACGGAGCGGCACCCTTGATGTATTCGCGAATCGCAAACGCAAGCTTTTCAGCATGATGCGGCAGATAATCATCGGGCTGCAGGCCGGTGGTGGCGCGGCCTTCCTTCATCGGGGTTTGCCAATATCCGAATTCGCCGGTGTCCTTGTCCCTGCCCAGCGACCAGTATTCGAACCGGGTCGGCGTGCCGGTCACCACGGTGCCGCCGCGTTCAAACCGGCCATGCTGCGCAATCAGGCCAAGGATGCCGAGTTGCAGCGCAAAGCCCGCAATCACCTGCGGCTTGCTCGGCGGTGCGCCGGTCTTGTAATCGACGATAGCGAGCGTGCCATCGTCAAGCCGGTCGATCCGGTCGACCCGGCCCTTCACCGTTACGCCGTCCACCGTCATCGCGCCATCAAATTCGCTGGCCAGCACCCTGCGCCCCGCGCTTGCCGCCGCAGCAATCATCCGCTCGAACTGAGTCATCGCCGCGATCAGGCGCGGTTGCCACAACGCGCGAAACAGCGGGTGTACGCGCGCCGCCGTGAAATGGGCCGCGGCGAAGGGAGCAATCGCCAGCCCCGGATCAGCCGCACGTGCCTGATGCCATTTTTCGAGAATGTCGTGCACCAGCGTCCCGCGCAGCGCCGGATCGCTGAA
>Ga0100378_1006143_pt1 | contig 10908 bp, 9 predicted proteins | sample CryGeymeta201502_FD_81535 | JGI IMG/M metagenome (GOLD analysis project Ga0100378, IMG submission 81535) | Groundwater microbial communities from Crystal Geyser aquifers in Utah, USA - Crystal Geyser metaG 2015-02 | ecosystem: Environmental > Aquatic > Deep subsurface > Groundwater | place: USA...
GGGAAAGCTAAAAAAAAAGACATTAAAATTTTCAATATTATCAAGGGATGTGGATAAGAGTAGGGGGAAAGGAGCTCAACCAACAATTTCTGGTAAATTACTATATCAACGATATTTTTTACTCTCTCAGAGAAATTAAAAACATTAGATTTAGACTTCCTCTAATGTCACTCATCAAATACAAAGGCTTCAAAATTCTTGTGATGTGTGATCTCCCTTTCAGTGAACTCGAAAAAACATAAGTTTACAATCTCACAGAGGATGGTTTTGATCTTCAGCTTATGAATAAATTAAAGGAAAATTTAGAAATTGTTGAAGATATTCTAAATGTCAAAAGTTAGCTAATCGATGTTGATGAGAAAAAGAGAATATTTGCTCCTTTGGGACTTCACCTCAAGATTTATGAGTACAACTTCAAGAAAGATAAAACGACAGATCAAGCCACCCTTCCCTTTTTCTATTATCTTATCAACCCTGGAATAGTCTTTCCTCTTGATTTTCTTGCGCAATCTGATGTCAATCAGCCTCTGGCCCGTTTGAGACCTGAACTGGTGGCGGCATATCGAGAGGCTAAGAACGGAGAGAATACTCAACTATTGACTCAAGCATTTATGAAATCTTCTATGCCTGAGGAATTCAAGATGCAATAAGACTAGAAAGTTGTGGATGCAACAAAAGGTCTACTAAAATCCAAAATCAAATAGCTAACCAATAAATTGAACGCAATCGAATTACTAATTGTCGACAGCTATTCTCTAAAAACTATGATGGAAGAAAATGGGATAAACATACGTCATATGAACTATATATATGAAAAAGCTGAAATTCCTTACATTCGGTAGCACCTCAGAGCCGAAGCTTTAGCTAGAACCATTAAAAAATAGTTCAGATAAGTTCTCAGAGATTACTAAAAAATGCAGAAGGGAAGAAATCTACAATTTTAGAAAATGACTGCTACTGATCGGATGGCTGCTATCAAAGAGAAAAGAATTTAAGCACATGTATAATACATAGCTATGGCTATTGACTATCTTAATCTTGTGTTTGGGAAAGGAGTTGAAACTGAAAGTTTTTGGAAAATTGTTAGCCAAAAATGTTTTCAATATTACAAAATAAAAACTTCCTTTCCTCCGAAAGTAAAACCAGGTCTTTTACTTCATGCTATTCTTTGGCATCTTAAGTTGACCGCCACCTATACTCATGACATTCAACTCTTCAAAACAGAGAAACCTTTTCCTTTGGACACTGTCATATAATTTAAAGCTTCAATAAAAACATTTGATTATCCTTCTTTCATGATACAAAAGCTTTTCAGAGCTGCCCCCTCTCTTGAAGATAATGTATCCATGAATGCCTTCAAAGAAAGCACCTCTAAACTTTTGAAACTCTAGCTGCTTTTTCACAACCTTTTGCAATTTTCTTTCCAAAAATCTCTTGCATTGGCTAAAATGAGCAACTTTGAGTAATACCTGACTAAGGCAAAAGAATAAAATCCTCTTCATCCCGCCATAATTCCTTACTACCTGATCAACAAGAGTTAGTTTAACTTCCACAAAGCATTGGAAGTCATAAAATTTTCACTTCCTGAAACACATCCCCTTACTGTGACTTTGCACTATGAATACATCAACATTATGGAGCCTGATTTATTAAAAAAGACAACCTTAATGTTGGCTGTCAAAAATTTTGGAGAATTCCATCCCAAAACAACAGATCTATACTCGAAATTTTATCATGAAGGAGAAACTATCTTACACATTAAAGCCTTAAGAATCAACAATATTTAATAATGCAAGAAGTTATGTAACGAACTGTTTGTCGATGAAAAATATTAGTCTTGTCTAAATTATTGCCTTGAGCAGATCGGCAGAATGAACACCAGCGGCAATTCTTAAAAATTGGGATCGGGAAATTTTGAAGACTATCTATTCATGCTCATGCAGGGGCTTGAATCTACAATAAGAGTATCTCAACCAAGGAAAGGAATCTAAATCAGTTAGGAAATATCTTATGTGGTGAGTTCATTCAAGTGCAAGGATCAAGATGTGATTTACCTTTTGTTTAAGGATGTTCTCATTCTGCAACTCTTACTATCGACGAAAAAATACTTTCTCTATAAAATGGTTCTTTTGGCAGTTCATATTCGAACTCAACACGAGGATGTACCTCTTGACTAATAGGGCAATACTCTACCCATTGGGAAATAATAGAGAAACTATTTTTTGGAAGGAATATCCACCCAATATGAATAAAGACAAACACATTCAAACTGGATCAAGTTTATCCTAGAAACATTAGTGAAATCTTTCAAGTATTTCAACTTCTTAGAAGACCTCTTCAATAACTATGCGAAACACATCAAATTTTACGGTGATATGTCCTTCAAGTATTGTTTGGGATACTGGGACATATTGATACGACTCTATGGGCAATCCTTGTTCAAGGAGGCTCTCTATGATATAAAGTTGAATTGAAGTTTTGTAGTTGTAGTATTTAACAGTATTTTCCTGATGAATAACATAATAATATCTTTGAAACATGAAGATCAACAATCTTATTAGATTTGCCTTTGCTAAACATGCCCGCTACTTGGTTGTTGGTGGAGGAACAGGTGGACTGAGCATCTCATCACATCTACTAAGATCAGGCGTCAGCAAATCAGAAATCACTATCATTGATCCTTCTCCCAATCACTATTATCAACCTGGTTGGACCATGGTTGGAGCCGGTCAATGGCTCATCCATGACACTGCCAAAAAAATGGAAGACACTATTCCTGAAGGTGTCAGCTTGGCCAAAGAAAAGGTCAAAATTGTGAAACCTGAAGACAACAAACTGATCTGTTAGAGTGGTACTGAATTTACCTATGATGACTTGATTCTTGCGACTGGACTTCAACTTCAATATGGCAAGATTGAAGGGCTAAAAGACGCTCTAGATGATCCCAAGTCAAATGTTGCTTCAATTTATCAACTTAACTATGCTTAGAAAATGGCCAAATTGGGAGCTAACCTCAAGTCAGGTCAAGCTATATTCACTGAGCCAGCTATGCCCATCAAATGTGCTGGTGCCCCTCAAAAAATTCTTTATCTCTGGACTGATGCCTGGAGACAGAAAAAACTTCCCATTGATGTTGACTTTTTTAAAACTATCGGAGTTATGTTCGGTGTCCCGAAATATTCTCAGGCTTTGACTGGCGTTGCTAGTGAATACGGCATCAATGTTACCTTCAAGCACCCACTTGTGAAAGTCAATGGAAATTAGGCAACTTTTGAGAATGCTGAGACTAAAGAAAGAATCACTAAAAAATTCGATTTGCTCCATGTGACTCCTCCTATGAGTGCTCACTCCTACATTGCTGAATCAGGTATCGCAGATGCTGCTGGCTATCTTGATTGTGACAAAAACACCCTTCGCCACAAGAAGTACAGTAACATATGGGGTATTGGAGATTGCACAAACCTCCCTTGCTCAAAGACAGCTGCTGCTATCTTCTCAGAAACCTAGGTTCTCCATGAGTAACTGTTTATTTATTTAGTAATCTAATGGCCGTCCGCAAAAACCCTTCAGCTGATCTCACAGCTTCGTATTAAGGATATGCTAGTTGCCCTCTATTCACCGGAAAGAGAAAGTTGATGCTTGCTGAGTTCAAATATGATGGGGTTGTTGATGAAACTTTCTTCAAAGATCAAGAAAAACCCAGATTTATCTTCTACCTGATGAAGAGGTTTGTCTTCCCCTTGGCATACTGGTTCTTTGTTCCTAGAGGACTATGGGCCGGCCGTAAGGGCATTAGATGGGTCTGATTTAATACTCATTTATAATTTATCAATTACATAGAATTACTTTATACATCTGGTATTAGTTTGGATAAACTATATAAATTTGAGGGTAAGTTATGGAGGAAGCCCGCTTGAATAATGAAGGTCCTGCCTTCAAAGAGTAAACATTTTATAAACAAGAATCGAGTACAAGGGTGTAAAGGAAATCAACTACTTGGATGATATCGGTGCAATGGGTACACGCTATGTCTCTTTCCTTGAATCTCTCAATCATAGTCTAGCCTCTGAAAATAAGCAAACCTCTTCATATTTTGACAACACCATCGACGAACTTTACAAGAAGATCGTGAAGCAAGGTTACGTCGACAAGCCAAGCAAAGTGAGCCGAAAACTAAAAAAGGGATAATCAGATGTCAACTTCTACAACTAAAGTGATCAGTTTATTGATGATCAGGAGTGTTGTGTTGAGAAGAAAGATAAAACAACGACTTTCGAGGATTATGGTTCTGTTGCCGCCACCTCTATTCAGGAGCTCTATGCCAGTCCTATGTATGCCAAAAAACTTGAAGATTTGGTAGTCGAAGCTGGAAAGCGAAAAGCTGGCTAGCAATTTACCTTAGTTGAAGATCATTAAATTGAAAAATTTGATTCTATCAAGAAGAACATTGCTGATAAAATACTCAGCCGAACTAAAAATATTAGTTCTGACGACAATGAAAATGTTGAAAAGAAAGATGATAAAGCAAAATAGTCACAAAATCCTGCTCAATAAATACACAAAGCCTAAGAGGAAAAAATCTAAATCAAGCCGATAGTAGCAGAAAAAGATATGGTGGAGAAATAAGTGGAGCCAAAAGTTATCGTAACACCACCTCCATAATAAGGAAACAAAAACAATTGATCTAAATTTCTTGATTATGACTGCTGATATATCACTCAGAGAAGAATTCTGTATTTCTCAGCGTTGGGAACCATGTTCAGTACTAACAGAGTTGGACTTGAAGATACTGATACGAACATCCAAGCTGAACTTCTTCCCCACTCGCATCTAAGCACTGAATCCTCATGCTCATCATATAGTCTGACCAAAGCATCTTCCACATCGACCTCAGTCGAAGAACTAGCTGAAACTAGCCTCAAGAGTCCTACACTGCCATCATCGTATCCACAAGCTATTAGCTCATCATGAGAGTGATTGTACTTAGCTTGAGTCAAGAGATTATGGTGTTTGTTGTATACTTTGAAGGGAAGGCCTCCCTTTCTGATATCCCAAAATTTGATCGATTCGTAGTGGCAAGTCATGAGGCAATTTTGCTTGTTTGGATTATAGTCGATCCCAACAATGTCAGCTGCTCCAGGACCATTTATTAGATATTTTTCACTAAGTTATATATTTCTTACCTGTAGCTTTTTTTGTCTAGCACTCGAACTTACTTTTGCCCACACACATAGGTCAAGAGGTCAAAGTTAGGATCAATAGCAAGATGCTAAATTACAGCTTCTTCATGAGCAATTGATCCTGATATTTTTCCTTTTTAAGTATCAAATATTGAAATTTCCTTTGATCCGGCCAGATAAATATTGGTATGATCTGATCGTAAAGCTAAAGCGCTTATGGGATCAGTTTGAGTGTGCAAAGTAGAGTACAGCTATTTATCTTATTTTGAAAAATCGTCTTTGTTGACCTTCAGAAGACAATGTTTTCCTTCCTTCTCAACCACCAACAAAGGGAGCTGCTGTTCATTATACTAACCGACAATAAGCTGGCTGATTCTTCCCTCGATACTGCGGGTGTTTCCTGAAGATTTCTTTAAATTTTAGTCCTCATAGTTAAACAGATTTAGGAGAGATTTTTCAGCGGAGACTGCCCCTCCTAAAAGAAGCTACTTACTCTTGAACGATCCTACAAAAGCATTCTGAATGGAAGAAAAGTTACGTATGCGTCTTAGAAGAGTGGAAAGCTGTATGAATAGATTTCGTTCTGCATATATGAAATCAATCTAATCAAGGTCATTTAGTTTCCTTAGCTCCTGGAAATTGATAATTAGGCATCAGAGGATTTGTCTGTCTGATTGTGCTTATTCCTTTCTTCAAGGTTGAAGCCTGAGCCTTGTCGATGTCCTGGGTCTGCATATAATTTCTAAATTCACGTCGTTTCTACATTCATCAGAAGTGTACGTCGATGAAGTGATACCTTGAGAAGAAACTGTTGGCTTGACTACCATCAATATCTTTAATTCCTAAGCATAAATTGTTGTCTTTGCTCACTGAAAGGGGATGGATTCTTTTCACTTCACTTCCTTCTATCTTTCCATACTGTTTGTTGAGATTTTTATCATCATCATCCCTCCATAAATAGCTAGGCTTCAGAGGATCAGTTACTCTTTTGGTTTCGAATATCATATCTTTATTGATGTCTTTCACCTCCAAACGTGGAACTGCATGCAAGTCTTTTGTTAATTTAGAAGGAGAACTTCCTTGAATCGGCTCCTTTATTGCCGATGTACCACTACTCATCCAGCTGTGCTTTTTCTTGCCGTTTATATCCTGGCACTGAAGGGTGTCTCTTAAGAACTTACGTCCATTATCGATGATGACTTATGAGGCTGAAGGAAGCATATACTTGGGACAAAGAGGATCAACTACTCTTCTTGTTCTGAAGTCTGTGCACTTTGGTCTAGCTCCTTCAATATCATCAATGAATAGAGGGTTTGATGTCTTGTTGATATGCTTACTTCGATCAGGGGCAGGCTCGATATAGGTGGAAAGCTGGAAATTAGTGGAGCTTCCTTGGGGGATCAAAACCTTGGGAGTTGTTCCTGGGATATCTCTTTGTAAAAAGGAACTTTCGCGATAGAAGGGAGATTGACTGGAGAAATCTTGCTTGGCTGAATGAAAAGGGAAGTACTAATGGTGGAGAGATACATAGTGTTGTCCTTCTGAATGAAGGGATAGTTGTAGGGATTAGTGCTGTTCATAAAGTTATATTTCTATTCTGCTTATAGATCATTTATGGTCTAACATTTGGTATTTCCCATTCCTCAAACACTGGCTCACGATTCCTCCGATCTCGAGCAAAAATGGAATCAGGCAAAAGATTCCCCAAATGTAGGCTATTGATTTGTATTCCATTCGCATTAGAATGTAGCAACTATAGCAAAACAATCCCACAATCTGAAGCGTGATCTCTTTTGTTACAATATGGATACGTAGAGGTAGGACTCGACCATCAAAGGGAAGTCCCAACATCGAGAATAACATTTGAGTAGCTAGCATGGCTATGGAGACTCCAGCAAAAGCTTAGATATATGTGATCATGGCTGAGGTTGTGGTACCAACTGAACTACTGGCTGCAACGTTTTGGAACTGAGTTGTGAAAATTGATACTTTTGTAAAGAAAATGAATGCTACGATGACGACGGACAGAAATACTATGGTGAATTTAGCATTTAAAACACTTTTCATTTGAATTAATTACAATCATCTTGATCTATACCTTTCTAAGGTAACCTTTGACTCTGCGTACTCGGTTATACCTGCTTCTTTATTTATATGCTGGGAGGTTTCTTCTTCCTCGTTTGCTGGTCTTTGCTTCCAAAAATTGTAGTATTTGATTGCATGGACCTGCATATTCATGTTCCTATCAAAATCTGCAATTTGCCTTTACACCTTCGAGGAAAATGACTCTTGGACATTAGCTTGAGCTTTTTGCAAGGCGATTATGCCTTATTTGAAGTCCATATGCTCATCAACCTATTTATTTTTATGTACTGAAGAAGCTGGTGTGGAATTTGTTAACTTTCTCGCAAGTAATATTTATTAGACTTGACTGTCTCTTCTGATCTTGAATTTTTCCTTTTTCTTTCTTGGTTTTAGCTGTGGGAGAATATTTGCTGGCTCCGCTCTTGAGTGTTCTTACACGTTACAGGTAGATCCTTTTGTAGCCAAGGCAGGCTCAGATTGATTGATTTCAGGATTATTAAATTGAGATTTTTCTTTTTTCCGTTAATTTTTAGCTTAACTCAGCTTTCTTCTATGATCCTTGAGCTAGTGACTCCTCAGTTGAAATATTTTATCTTTCTCAAAGAGCCCTTGCCTTTCTTCATTGTGTTTTATAAATTTTGTTAGCACTTTTCTCATGAAATCATTGTGCTTCTTCATGAATTGTTCTTCCTCCATTTATTTTGAACTGCGCTGATTTTTGACAGATTCAGCTTTTTTCCTGGATGATGTTTCAAATATCCCTTCCATGTTTTGATAAAAGGCAGGGAGAGGGAATTTATTTAATGATACCGTTTTTAACTCTTTCCGACGAGGATTGGCTATTAGGCTTTGTTTATGATCGTTCTCAACCATGTTGTTAAAGTTTTTGAGGTAAGAGATGGGATCTAAATTTTTGAAGCTGAACTTGGCCTCACTTCGAAGCATAATAAAAATATTAATGCCTTAAAATTTATAGAAAATCAAATTGAAGTCACTCGATAAAGATGGTATACTCTTCAAGAAACAATTGCATCCCCTTCTTAAGCCTAATCTTACGGCTTGTACGACTTTCCACAACCTCGTTGGCGGTCTTGCATAGGATCCTGACTCCTTATTTGAAATAAAGCTCATCTTCAAATTCAAATATTTATTTAAAGACCTTCATGTGTTTACCTTAATCCTCGCCAGCATTCATTTGTTTCTTGTTGAAGTTGATCTCTTTTTCTTTATCTTATCCCGATAGAATTAGCAAGGTAACGCTTTAGATAAATACTCTAAAATGTTTCGGGCCTTTTTATCCTGGCAAAATTGATAGAGTTTTGTCATCCTCATCAATTGGAATCTACTCAATTGAGCATTATACTCTTTAAAGATTCATGATCTGGTATTTTACGTTTTCTGCAAAGAAAATTAGTCCAACACCTGCTTTAATTTTTATAGGATAACTAAGTGAGGTAAAATTGGTCTGTGAGAGGCATACCATTGAGAAATTATACTTGTTGGAGTCTGAAACTTTGAGCTTGTCAGACTTTCGATTCTCTATTATCAGCATTTGTTTTCGAGATATGTACTTGCTTTTGAGGACTATGTCGCTTTATGCTGCAGAACCTATCATGATCCCAGGAGCAGCCTTTACATCCTTCTACTCCTAGTTCAATATGATCTTCTGCCCAGTTATACCTATGATTTGATCAGGTATCGAATCAGCTGTAAGTCTAATCACCATGCTTGATTAACTTACAAAGGGTTCAGGTTAGAATTTATCTTGACTGGCTTGCCATAGAGCTGTAACCATTTAGGCACTCCTGATTCTTGTGAAAAATTAGTCACAGCTATAAGCGGTCAAGTAATATTTTTTTTCTGGGTCAACCAATTCCTTGAGGTAATGTGCTGAATGCTCTTAAATGAAATCAAGCATTGGAAAATATTGGTGACAAAAAGGAATAAGTTTCTATACAAAGGAGTCAACGTGAATCAGATATTCGCCCTTTAAAGAACCATACCACATTAGCGAAGCAATTTCACTGAGATTACTAATGTTTCCTTTCTTTTGCTATATTTGCTTCTTCAACAGTAAAGCAGCTTCTAAAGGAACTTCCATCGTTTTTGCCCATTTAATATCGCTCAGCTCAGAAGCCACCTTCTTACCAAAAGCATTTGTTGGGCCAAAACTTATCAATTATTTGAGAAATCTGTTGCGAAGATCAAAAATTTAGGAGAAATGCTCGAAAGACTCAGTGGTAATACTTTGACTGATTTCAAAAACAGTTATCTTAGTGAGTTTAAAAGGCTCATCGACCAAATATTTTCTGAACAATCTGAGGGCATCTCCATACAGTTAAAGAGCAAGATACTCTGAACTTTTTTGTTCCAACTTTTTGGCGAGAGCAACAGGAACGCATATAATTTGAGCATGAGCTCAGGAAGGGGTCGTTCTCTTTCCTTGATTAACTTATCTATTTTTTCCAATGAATGTTTTATCATAAATTATATGATCACTGCTGACCTTTCATCTACAGTAATTTGCTAAAATCTTCCTCGCAGTATTTGAAAATCGTCGATGCCATCAAATGCACTTTTTGTTTTTTTAGGACATCAATCAGCTGCATTTGCTTCTTGATGGCTCCAAATAGATCACTTATTTGCTTCTCTTCTCTCTTTCCAGCGTCCTCATTCTCCTCGCCATTAGAGGCTCCTTTCTCCATTGCTCGTGCCTTAAGTTCGTTTAGAGTTTGAGTCAGTCCGTTCACTTTAAGCTGTCCTTTGGTCAATTGTTGAAGAATTTTATTCTTTTCACTGTTTGAAGCTGCTATCGTCTGAATAAGTAATTGAGTACGCTTTAGATGACTTTGGTTTATTTTTTGATGAGAGTTATGTTTTTCTGAGTTTTAGCAACCTCGGCTTTCAATGCTTCTATTTTTTTGTTGTAATTTTATATCTGCATGAAGTATTTTTTCTATTTCTGGGCACTTTTTTCTTAGCTCTCAGTCAGCTCCTGAATTTCATTTTATCGAGTTTATAGAATTTTATCAAGTCGACACATTTCCTACTCGAGTAATTTGATTTTGACTTGTTGAGCATTGATCTCATTTTCTAGATGGGAAATATTGTACATTGATCGTTGACCTAATCCTGGAGTTGTCTAATTTGCTCTTCAAGCTCTTTATTGACTTTGGGAATATCTTTGAGTCTTCTTTCATACTACTCCACAGTTTGGCCTTTCTTCATTTAAATATTCAAATGTTATCAATTATAATACAGCTATATGAATCAATCCCACTAGAAATCGTCCTCGTATTATTCCTCATTTTTTCCCTTGTTTTTGTTCATCATATCCAGCACTTCCATGTTGAGATCATCATCCTTGTCATACTTGGCAATTCCTTCCTCTACGTTCTTGAATAATTTTTACTGCTCATGTTTTCCTTCTCTTTTACTGTCAAGGACATATTTGTTTGCAGACTTAGAATCCTTGCGAGATTCATTAGAATTTTTCCTCTCTTCACTCGATTTATTTTTTGTTATGTCATTTTCGATTGAACTTTTTCTACGAACTTTTGGTAAATTTGGATCAAAATTCAAACTTTAGACCATATCTACACAAAGGTTAGAGTCTTTAGCTTCTATTTTTTTCTGTTTCCCA
>Ga0100378_1006144_pt1 | contig 10906 bp, 8 predicted proteins | sample CryGeymeta201502_FD_81535 | JGI IMG/M metagenome (GOLD analysis project Ga0100378, IMG submission 81535) | Groundwater microbial communities from Crystal Geyser aquifers in Utah, USA - Crystal Geyser metaG 2015-02 | ecosystem: Environmental > Aquatic > Deep subsurface > Groundwater | place: USA...
TCTCTAAAATATACTTCTTATTTTCAATCTAAAAATTGGGCTGATTTTCAATCTGAATATTTTAATAGAAAAATTTGGTTTGTTAATTTTTATGAAAATAATAAAATAATTTCTTCTTGTCTTGTTATAAAGATAGAATTACCTTTTAATAAAAATTACCTATATATACCAGCAGGACCTGATTTATATGATTATACTTCAGAAATTTATAGAAATTTAGTTACTGAAGTCTCTAAAATAGGGAAAAGTGAGAAATCTATTTTTTTAAAATTAGAATCTACTTTTTCTGATAAAGATATGTTTGATGGATCTACCTCTTCAAATTTAATGACTTTTTATAATAGTTCTTATAATTTTTTTATTAAAAATTTAGGTTTTTCTAAATCTTATGAGAATAAAATACCAAATAACACTTTATTTATTGATTTATCTAAAGATGAAGATCAGATTCTTAAAGAAATGAAACAAAAGGGGAGATATAATATAAAGAAAGCTATAAGTTATGGAATAAAAATAGAAAAAACAAAAAATCCTGAATCTAAAGAATTTGAGATATTTTGGGAACTTACTGAGGAAACAACAAAAAGAGATAATTTTTCTTCAAATCCTAAAGATTATTATATTAATTTATTAAAATTCTTAAATTCTAAAAATATAGAAACTTATTTATATTCTGCATATTTCGAAAATAAGATAATAGCATCGGCTATTTGTGTCTTTTATAAGAATAAAGCAACTTACTATTACGGAGCTAGTTCTAATAAGTATAGAAATTTAATGGCTCCTTATTTATTACAATGGGAAATGATAAAAGATGCTAAAGATAGCAATATGAAAGTATATGATTTTTTAGGAATTTTTCCTTCATATTATGAAGAAAATGGAAATTATATAGTAAATGATAGTTTTAATAGAATGAAATTTAAAAAAAGGGAGACTGTGGAAAACTTTTTAAATAAACATAATTTTTCAGGAATAACAGAATTTAAAACTAAATTTGGTGGTGTTTTAACATTGTTATTTGGAGTTGCAATAATTATATTATCCTGGTACTTCGGACAAGATATCTACAAAAGAGTAGACCCAACATTTAAAACAAAGTTTAAATTATTATATGAATATCCTTTTGTAAATGTCTCAGACTCTTATATATTTTTTGCGGCTGTTGTTAAAAGTTATGCTAATGAGTATATTACAGACCCTAAATATTTTGAATATAATTATGTTTATCATTATTATAACTTGACTGGGATTACTCAAGTTGATATAGTTAATAGCCAGAAAAATATGGTAAGGTGTACCGAAGAACATATTGATAATGAAACATTGTTTAACTATGGCTTTGATCAATTTATGTGTGCAAAACAAGGGAATATAACCCTTGGAGGAGATTGGGAAGATTACTACATTGCTTATCCAACTTTTAAAATAAAAAAATGTGACTTTAACACTGAAAAAAAGTATAATATTACATGTGCTACTGATAAGGAAATGAAAGATAAGTTTAAAACATTTTATGCAACAATATACGTTCAACAAAACATAGTTAATCCTTCAAATTACGAAGAGCCATATAAAAAAATATACGAGACTGATCTAATTGGAATTAATCTAGAAAAAGCTAATATTACTTCTATAGTAACAAGGATAAAATTTAAAACCGCTTTTTACTATACAGACACTGGTCTTTTCTTTGAAGAACCAACAGAATTAGATTTTATTGAGTTTGATAAATTAAATTATCAAGAAGAGTCAGCATATGATGATTCATTATTCATTGCAAGATATTTAATGTCAAAGTCTCAAAATTCCTAAACTAGGTCTTATATTAAAATTCCTGATATTATTGCACTTGTTGGTGGTTTTATAGGACTGGCATTTAGTGCTATAGAATTTCTATTTTGTTTTTATGTAGATAACGAGTATAATTTATATTTGATAAAACATTTATTTAAGCTAGAAATAGAAGAATTTAATAACTCAGATATAAACAATTTAGGAAAAGATATAGAAATTAATCAAAATAATATTAAAAAACACAATAATTTTAACATTAATGATTCAAAACTGGAATTAAAGATAATAACGAATAAAGAACAAATTGTAATACAAAATCCGGATAGTAATAAAAAAAAATCACTTAGAAAACTTAATATCATAGACATTCATAAGAATCATATTTGGAATAAAGATATTAAAAATATAATAGACTTTCAAAGTAAAAAAAGAAAGGAAATACAAATTGGATCTTGTGAAGGATTTTGGTTTGCATATTGTTTCTGTTTTTCAAATAAAAATAATCCAAAAGTAAGAAATGAACTGCTGAAAAGAGCTGATGTTGAAATACAAAAACAAACAGATATTGTAAATTTATTAAGAACTATTGATCAGTTTAAACTATTTATGAAGTTAATTTTAACAGAACCTCAATATTTTATGCTTAAAAATAAAGGAAGAAAGATAATTGTAAACACAGAGGATCCCTCAGATAAAAATAAGACTAATGATATTGATTTAAAAGATTTAGATAATTTAAAGTATTTAGATAATAAATCAAAGCTGATTGATTTCTTAAAACTTAAAATGGATTCATTAGAGAATATTGATAAAATTCTATTTGGTTATTTGGAAGATGTGCTAAAAAATGGAATTAATGAAGCTATTGATAAAGATAAAAAGATATAGAATTAGAATTTTGATTGAAGAATAATTATATAAGTTTTTAATATTAACTAAAGTATTATAAGTATTAAAACTATTAATATAAATTGTAATATATAAACGTTGAATTTTAAAATTAATAATTAATAAAATGAAAGATAGCCAACAATTAAATACACAAACTTCTAAACATAGTCATAAAGCATACACCGAACAAAATACACAAGAAAACTTAAAATTCAGTCTTAGCGAATTTTGTAATGGAAGTCAAGAAAAGCTTTTAAAACTTAAACAAGAAATTCAAATTTTAGAAAAAGAGAAGGACGGACTTAAAAAAGATATCAATAATTTAATCTTAGAAGAACAACAATTAGGAAACTTAGATAAAGATTTAAACCTAAGATTAAAAGGTATGAAAGAAAAGATACACTTTGAGCAAAAAAGAAAAAACCAAATTCAAGTACAAATAAAGGAGTTAAATAAGCAAAAAGAAAATTTAACAAGAGAAATAGAAGGAATGAAAAATGACAATAATTATAAGGTAAAAATAATGGAAAACGACATAGAGCATATTCATGTCGTTAAAGAAAACAACATTAATATTACAAGGAAAAAAATAGAGGCAGAGTTAAGTAATCAAAATAAGCTATTAGAGCAAATCGAAGAGGCAAAAGTTGCAATAGACAATTATAATAGAATGATTAATGATTTCCATTCTGCTGCTGATAAAGACGATGAAGTTTTAAAACAATCAGCTGAAATGACTAAATTTTTATCTTTAATATAGTAAATAAATTATTTGAAATTATTTGAAATAATATTTAAATTTGTATAGTTAAGTTATTTACTATTTAATATATAAAAGTATAAATATTAATTTAAGTTATATTCTTTAATCTATTAATTATTTTTAATTTTAAATAAAATGAATACTGCGTTAATCAATAACAAGGATGATTCAATTCAACATGATTATAAAGTCTTTATTAACTCAGAAAATAACTCAAATTCAAATAGTTTATTAATTAATAGAAATTTTTCGAATAGTATTCTTTTAAATAAAACATGTAATAATAATGATCAAGCTAATTATGTACTTCCTCGTTCAGAATATAGTACACCCTGTTTAGATAATAAATTAAATCCTAATCAAAGTAATAATGCTGGTAATGCTGGATTTTCAATGTGTAATTTTTTTGATAAGTCTAATACAAATTTGCATCGAAATTTTTCTAATTTAACATGTACTACAAATAAAAACTTAATTAATGAAGATTCTAAAAAGAAATTAATAAGTATATTAGATGACAATCAATTTGTATTTTCTCCTGTAAAGAATGATGATAAAGATATAATAGAAGAAAATGAATTAGAAGAATCAAAGAAAACTCCCTTTATTAAAAACAATCTAAATTATAACCAGGAAACAACGGACTCAAAAACATTTATTACAAACTTCAATTTAGATAAAACAAAAATGAATGAAGAAGATACATTTACATATACAAATGATAATTACAATATATATAATATTAACAATAAGCGGGATAATTTTACTACAATGAATCTAATAATGAATACTTATAAATTAACAGATGATAAATCAAATAGTAAATCGAATTGCAAAAGACAAAATAGCCTTAATAAAACCTATTTAGATACATTAAGTAAACCTAAAATAATAACAAATAAAGTAATAAAAGCAAAAGGTAATGAAAATAAAAATGATAGTTCATCAACTGAAAGGATGAAAACTCATCAATTTAATACTACATATACAACACAAAATAATAATGAAAATATAGCAAAGACTAAGTTAATAACCCAAATAAACACTAACGATACAAACCATAATACAAACACTCATGGTAATATTAATACTCATGACAATACAAAAACTCATAAAAAGGGAAAATCACTAGACATTGATTTCTATTTAAAATTAAGAAAGAATTATAGTGATATCCGTAAGAAAAGCTCGACTAAGAAAGGGCAAGGGGTAATGGAAAATTCAAATGCAAATGAACTAGTTATTAAAAAGCTTCTTTCTCAATTTAGAACAAATCATCCAAAAAGTAAAGAAATTAAAGAGATTCCAAGAGAGACGTCTCCAAAATTACAACTAGACACAATTTTAACTAAAGAAATTAAAACAACAATATATAATATTAATAACTTGCTAGAACATAAGAATCTGAAAAAGGTAGAAAATGAAAAGTTATGCAAATTTCAGAAGAAGTTTATGAATACTATTAATTTATATAAGAAGATTGAAAGATCAAACTCAGCTAATAAATATAAAACTAATAATACTACTGAAAACAATAGAGATCTAAGTTTGAATAAAATTAAGAAGAATATAAGAACAAAATCTGCAGGAAATAATACTGATTTAATAACAAATATGAAAACTGATAATAAATCTAAGAAATCACCTTATAAACAATTAAATAATTCAAATTCATTTAATAATATTAGTTTAGTAAACAAGACATTAAAGAAAAATGCAAGCACTGTTGCCAAGAAAGTGAATAAAATAGGAGATTCTGAATATAATAAGTTATTCAAAAAATTTAGAATAATAAAAGAAGAAAAGAGCAAAGAAAAAATTAAGGATAGAAGTAAAGAAAAGAGTAAAGAAAAGAGTAAAGATAAAAGTAAAGAAAAGAGAAAAGAAAAGAGTAAAGATAATGATAAGAAATTTTCAAAACAGCCTTCAAAAGAAAATTTAACTAAAAACACTTCACCAATAAGACTAAATAAAAAGATAAGTTTTTTTGAGAGTCTATAAATAGTATATAATTATTGTAAAATTAAATAAATTTGGTAATATATAGATTAAATATAAATAAGTTATAAATTTTCATTTAGCAATATATTAAATATATCTTTTTTTATATTATCTTCAATATATTTATAAAATGTGTGCTTATAACGTTAAAAATTTAAACATTTGTAAACAAAACTAATGTAAATTATATTATTAATTAATAATTATTATTACATTTAGAACATAAAGTTCTTTTAAAATGTACACCAAAAACAACTTAAAAGACATAAGTTCTGAATCAATAATAAGAAAATCATCAAAAATAAGAATAATAGGAGGAACTATATTAACAACAAGTATTTGTACTTTATACGCAGTTTCCGTAGCTAAATATCGAACATTAGGAAATAAATTTATTTTAAATTGGCTTAAAGGTTCGCTTATTTTTTCATTTGGATTTTTATCGCTTAATGAATGTATTTACTCTTTAAGCAAGTATTATAATATTTATAATAATATATGGATTGGGTACTCAATTTCCGGCTACTTGTTATCAAAAATGCACTATAGAAGGTTAATTAGATATCATAATTATAAATGGTATTCTGCAATACTATATTCACATAAATGTTTTGCTTCACTAACTTGCTCTTTTATTGTAATAGATTATATAATAGATACTTTAAGATTAATTTATCTATATGATGAAGATGATATATTTGATATTTATGAAAAGATGTTTAGAAATAATAAGAATATAACATTAATGGATATAAAAGATCAATTTATGAAGCCAATTCATATAATAAATTCAGAGGAAAAGAAAAGAAAAATTAGTGAAGAAGTAATACTATATAAGGAGCTACATCCTAAAAATAAGTTAGATATTGTAGATTTATATGGTTATTTATATAGAAACTAAAAATATGTATACATTATTACTATGTTGTAATAAAATTGAAATATTAATGTATAAGCTAAACTTATAATATAAACTTAATGCAGTTAATAAAAATATTATTTAAATTATAAATATAAATTTATAAATTTATAATATATAACACGTTGCACTTATATAATACTTCAAATAATAAATATTATATTAATTTAATTAAAAATGTTGAAAGGGGAACCATTTACTTTTATATTTTACATCCTGTTAATCGCAATTACTATCTTAGGCTTGTTTTATGACCTTCCTTTATTCTTCCAAGTTCCAATTCATACAACCTTATTAATTTATATTGGTGCAGTTCACAGTACAAAACAATATAGAACTAGATCACCAGCCGCTTCAGGTGAAAAAGAGGAAAAACTTGAAGTAATGACTCAAAAAGATGCTTGGACTTTTCCTATTTTTGGATCAGTTGTATTATTTGGTCTATTTGTACTATTCAAATTATTTGATAAAGATAATATTAACTTACTTTTCCAAGTATATTTTTCTTTTATCGGAGCATACACTATCGGATCATACATCTATGAAAGAGTATCAGGTTATTCAGTTTTCAGTTCAATGAAAGATAGAGAAATTATTAGAATTCCAGCAATAAAATGGATTTCTGATGCTGAATCAAAAATTGACTTACTTTTTGTATTTACTTCACTTATTGGAATAGGAGTTGCTGGTGGTTATTACTTTACAAAACATTGGACTTTTAATAATATTCTAGGTATGACTTTCTGCATTTTCGGAATTGAAAACATGCTCTTAGGACAATTCAAAGTTGGATTTATTTTACTATGTTTACTTTTCTTCTACGATATTTTTTGGGTTTTCGGAACACCAGTAATGGTTACTGTAGCAAAAAATCTAGACGGACCAATTAAACTACAATTCCCTAAATTACTCTCAGCAGATAAATTAGAGTTTAACATGATAGGTTTAGGAGATATAGTTATTCCAGGAGTATTCGTTGCTTTAATGTTAAGATTTGATTTAATCAACTACTTTAATGAAAGAGTTTCAGGATCAACTCCAGAAGATGATAGAGTTCCTTATAGCTTCTCAAATGTTATTTTTTTCAAATCCACATTGATTGGCTATGTTGCAGGAATATTTACTACTTTATTTGTTATGATTTATTTTAAAGCTGCTCAACCTGCTTTGTTATATTTAGTTCCAGGAATATTATTAAGCTCTTTCTTCTGTGCTTTAATTAAAGGAAATCTAAGTGAATTATGGAATTTCGATGAAGAAGTTGAAATAAAAAAGTTGACTGGAAAAGAAAAATAAATAATTAAAAATAATAAAGTAAAGAAATTTATAAAATTATTATAATATATTTATAATATATTTTTTATTTAATAGAATTGTTGTTTTAATGTTAATAGTTATGTTATTAATATGTATATTAATTAGCTTTATTAATATAATAAAAACTGATTTCTTTAGGTAATTAAAATTAATTTTATAATTACTATAAAAAAATGTCTTATGGTTATAATTATGATCAACCTGAAAGTCAAAGTTATTTAAATAGTTATCTTGGTAATCAAATAATAAATAGTGAAACGTTTCAAAACAATACTACAAATAACAACACTAGTAAAAATTGTTTGAATAATCATCCTCTTGAATATAGAGTGTGTGCAATTGAAATGAATTGTAATCTTTGTAAAAGTTTAATAGAAAAATTCTATTATGGTTGTATTCCTTGTGACTATAATGTTTGTGTAAAATGCTATGAAAAAGATAATACTGAAACAAAAGTTACTTCTAAAACACAAAAACCTATTTTAAAACATACAGAGACAGTGTCTCCACATTCTTTTTATGAACATGTGTTTAATGAAAAGATAGAACAAAAAACTCCAAATGATAAAGTATATAATAAGCAAACTACTGAACAATACACTCCATACACACCATATTCCCAAAATGAAGATAGTAATAATCTACCATATTCAGGGCAGTATACTTCATATACTCCAAATGAGCAAGTTCAAAGTACTTTTAATCAACCATACAGTGAACAGTATACACCTTATACTAAAAATGACCAGAATAATAATAGTCTTCCATATAGTTCTAAAAATGATGATAGTAATAATAGTCTGCTCTATTCTACTCCAACTGTTCAGACTTCTAATAATATTAGTCAACCTTATTCAGTTAATAATACTATTCCAAATAAGCAGGATACAATAAATAACAATCAGGCATATATTCCTAATAATAATTTACAAGATTCTCCTAGCAGTAAATAAACTAAACTAATAAGAACTTATATTAACTTAAAATCTTAAAACTTAAAATTTACATAAAAATAAATTATTTAGAAAGCACAAAGGCTCAATATGTAATGACAATACCTCCAGTTTGTTCTTTAAAACATCCAATTAATTTTATGATTAAAACAGAAAAAAAAGTAAACTGTTATGATTGTAATAATCAACTATTCAATGAAATTAGCTATGTCTGTGAAAAATGCCCTTATTATCTTTGCTTTAATTGTACAAAAAAGCGATTTGGCGTGAAAGTTTCAGGAGAAGATGACAATAATAACAACAACAATATTTCTGAAGCATCATATATTGTTACAACAAAACATGGTCCATCTAATAAACCAACTATGCAATCTTATATTCAGCCTCTTGATAATACATTTGATACTAATGAGAAAAACTCAGGACAAAAGTATGAAAATAACTATACCAAAAAAAATTCAATTGAAACAAACACAAAAAAAAGTGTTTCTTGCTATATTCATGATTTTATTTTATCAACTTCTGATAAGATTTACAATTGCACCCTTTGTAACACAATAATTGCTATAAGGGTTCAATATTATCCTTGTAATATTTGTAAAGATGTTTATTGTCTTAATTGTTATAATAAAAAATTTAGTAATGATGATAGTGAACAAAAAATCTATAATAAGCCTAATACAATGAGTGGAAGTTATGCCGGTATTCCTTATGATGATAATAAAAGTTATACTAAGAGTGAAATTATTAACTATAATAAGCAAAATTTAAATGAAAATTCTTATAGTGATAATAAGGTTACAGTTTCTAACTATGTAATTCCGATTGATAATAATCAAGTTAAAAAGGAAGATTTAAATACAGTGACTGTATCAAATAATTATATAAATAGTCTTATCGATAATTCAAATATTAATAAAACAAGCAATACTTCTGGAAGCTATATAGAATCTCATAATCAAGTATATAAACTTGAGAATACAACAAACTCTAATCAAAATATAGATACTAGTTACAATTTCGGTCACAAAGAACAACCAAAGACAAATAATTCTTATTTAAATATGGTCAATCACACAACGAATACAAATACAAACTTTAACAGTAATTTAAAGACCAATATTGAAGAAACTAGTTATAATTATGGAGGGAATGTAGGTGTTAGACCGACAATGACAAATTCATCAATCAATTCAATCAATAACAATAACAATAATAATTTAGATAATAATAATCTAGATAGTGGATATAGTTTCAACTCAAGTAAAATGAATATAAGCGATAATAGTCTAAGTTTTAGTAGTAATAACGGAAATCAAAATAATATGAATATGGGACTAAGTTACGGAAATATAGGAAACCAAGATAATTTAAATACTGGACTAACTTTTGGTAATGTAGGCGCTAATCATAATAATTTAAATTCAGGAATTAGTTATGGAAATGTAGGTGCCAATCAAAACTTACTCCATCCTAATATTTCTCTTTCTTCTGGAAATAATTTAAGCAATCCTATTAAAACAAATAGCAATGTTAATGTTAAAGTAAACATTAATGTAAAGCTAAACGATAATACACCAATTACATGTGAATTATGTAACCAAGAAGTTACAATTTATCCAAATCACGCATTAAAGGCCATTTGTAACTATTGCAAAAAGCTTCCTAGTAATAAACATTATTATTGTAGTTCTTGTAAAATAAATTCATGTGAAAATTGCTATAAGCAAAGATTACCTTCAAGGGTAAGAAGTAGTACTATGAATATGAGTAGAGGTATTATATTATATTTATTTTAGGCTCAAATTTCATGCAAAATCCTAATGTTATGAATAGAAATAGAGCAAGTACTTACAATAACTTTGGAGGTAATAACTACTAAATAAGTTTAAATAATTAAATTTATTAATTTAATAAGGGATAATTATACATAGTTTATATATATATTCTTATTATTTTAGTAATTTTAATATTAATAACAATTTATAATTAATAAATATTAATATAAATTATTATCTATATTATCTATTTGCAATTATCGTTATAATTTCTTTCACATTCACTAATATGAAATCTTCTTGCATCTTCTTTAATTCCATTTAAATTTCTATAACAATATTGACATTGAATAGGATCACATTGTTTTTTAACCATTTTTAATTTTTTTAAATTAAATCTCTTTTTACTGATTGAATATGTTCTTCTCCTTTTCCTTCTAAACACAAATTTAAATGACGATTTTTTTCTGCATCGATAAAGTTATCA
>Ga0100378_1006147_pt1 | contig 10902 bp, 15 predicted proteins | sample CryGeymeta201502_FD_81535 | JGI IMG/M metagenome (GOLD analysis project Ga0100378, IMG submission 81535) | Groundwater microbial communities from Crystal Geyser aquifers in Utah, USA - Crystal Geyser metaG 2015-02 | ecosystem: Environmental > Aquatic > Deep subsurface > Groundwater | place: USA...
CTGTAATATCAGCTATAATACCAAAAGGGAAATCAAGAGAAATTACTAAAATAGTAGATTCTAAAAATGGATTTATTACATTATCATCGTTTTGTAGGTCTAATTGTGATTACTCAATGGCTAAAATAAATGCAATAGAGATTGTTCCGTTCATTAAACTTCCTACATCGTCTAAATTAGAAGATTTAAATGTAAACAACAAAGAACTTTGTGGAGGATCGTTTGAAAATGGTAATAAACTTATTATAAATAACTTATAATTTAATAAATTAATATAATATAATTCCTATAATACTTAATAATGTAGGCAAATGTTTAAGCGGAAATGATATCCTCCATTGCATTTATGATAATCCCGCAAGTGAAGTTACTAAAAACTGCAGTGGGGAGTATGTTATGATGGAAATTCCAAGTACCAATGTTTGTATAGACCAAAGAGGAAAATTTAAATGTGTTAAACGTAAATATGGAAAAACTGCAGAATGTGTGAAATATTGTCCGAAATCTTGTAATAAGAATGTTTGTGTGTGATTTAATAATTAAATATATAGTAAATATTGATTGCCATATACTTAAAAAATATTAATTAAATATTAATTATAATATAATGTTTATTATGTCAATTATTATATAAGACATTAAGATATATAAGTAATTAAGATATTCTTGAATTAATTAAGTGTTAAGTGCTAACTTTAACTTAGTTTCGCTTTTAAAAATTCAATAATACTAAATTAATTCAAAAATGTAAAAAAATAATTTAATATAATTAAATGCGTTTATATTGTAATGTGATTAGAAGTAAATTTAATAATAAATTTTAAAATTATTAATAAAATTAAAGTAATCAAGAATCTTACTCACTATTTAATTAATTTTCTTATTCATTATAATATTTAATCTCTTATAAAACATCATGATTCAAAAATATCAAAATGAGACAAAGTTTTGCAAGTACAACTCAGATGATATTGAGCCAAATTATGAGAAATTAAGTTTTAAACAGTTTGTCGAGCTCCAAAACATCAAAAGTATTTAAGTTATCAATTATATTAGATGATTTCTTTTTAAGCGAAACATCTGAAAATTTTGATGAAGATAATGGTGTTTATAGTTTCCTCTCAGAATATCAAATTGGTAGACCTAGGATTTATAGAAAATATTCTGATAATGCAGAGGTTCCATATTCTGAATATTTAGTCAATAATTGTGTTATTGATACAATAAAAAGTAATTTTAGAAAATTAAATTATTTATAATAAAAGATGAAGACAAAACAAATGACCATAGTACTTCAGATAAAGATAAATCCCAATACTTTACTCAATCTGTATCTAAACTACCACAAATTATGGAAGAAAGTAGCAGCAATGGTACAACTAATTTGTTTAAAATTTTAGATATGAAAGAGTTGATGAACTCAGCTAACATTGGTAACATAGGTAAATATTGTTTTTAAATAAAGAAAACTTCCATAATTTCCACAAACTCAGAATCAATGTATTCAATAGTAATGCTAGCAAAGATCACCTTGATAACAAAGACATTAAAAACATTAACAATCTTTCAATTATCACTGAATGCAATGATATTAACATCATTGACGAAGAAACTTACAATAGAATATCAGGCAAGTTTATTGAAGAAGTAACTTCACATTATAAGAGTAGCTGTATCCAAAAAGCTCTAAAGGCAACTTCACCTTCCATAATTACTAAGATATTCGACGAAGTTAGATATTTTTTAACAGTAGGTTCAAAACAACATTCCTTTGCTGTTAGTAGACCCACATGGAAATTACTTTTGCCATAAGATCTTCAAAGTATTAAGCCGAGAAGAAAGGCTTGTTTTCATCTCTAAGTTAAAAGACTCAGTCGAATTTATCGCCACTGACCAAATCGGAACTCACAGCTTCCAAAGCCTAATTTCTTACCTAAGCAATTTAGAAGAAAAGAAACTAATGTTTTCTATTATCCAAGGCTCTTTTAAAAAACTCATTCGTGATAAACTTGGTGTACATATTGTCGAAAGACTAATTGTATGCTTTGATGAAGAACTGGTTTTTCCTCTTTATCAACTTTTATTAGAAAAGTTTGTGTCTTACTCGAACAATGAAACTACTTTATGCCTAGTAATATTATATTTTAACACATTTTTTTAGATTTTGAAGCTTATTATATTTTGTCAAGAAGAAGAGACTAAGAAAACCATTATTGACTCTTTAATTCTAAATTATGAATTTTTGGTAAATAATTCGAATGGTTATCAGGCAATTCAAGAAGGAATAGAAGTAAATTATTCACTTAATATAAAAAAGAAATTTGATGTTCCCCTTTTAAGAGAACTATTTTATAAATTTAAAGGGAATTTAGTTAGACTATCAATGCTTAAATATCCATCAAAAGTGATTAAAAAATGTCTTCTTTCTGGAGATGACTTTGTATTACAAATATTTTTTGAAGAGATATGCAAACATAACTTCCAAATATTGGGTAAATATAAATAACTATAGAAAAATATATAAATATATAAATATATATATATTTAATATGCAGTAATAATGATGATTTTTATAATAATTTAGACTTGTTAAATAATAAGTACGGGAAAAAAGTCATTATCAAAGCAATTAACTTGGTAAATTATGAACGCAAAGATAATTTACTTAAATGTTTGGTAGATAATATTAAAAGTTTAGAAGATTACAATGTTAACTTAATATTTGAGTTAAAGGTTTTATATATTAATAAAGTAAAATAATATTGTTAAAATTAGTAGTGATTGTAGTATAGCAAAATGAAGATTAAAACATATGAATGTTTTACTGAAGTAAATAAAATGTTAATAATATTTGTTAATTTTTCGTTTTTTCTATTAATATTGATTTTAAATTAGATAGTTAATAAACTTTATAATATAGTAATTAACTGTCAATGAAAAATATATTAATTGTATATTATTTATTAATTGTAGAAATTAAATTAATTTTATATTTAATATTAAATTTAAATTTTATTTTGATCATTAATTTAAGTCATTTACAATGATATAATATACTTTGCGGATAAGAAATTATTTAATCTTTTAACTATTATTATATCTAAATAATAAAATGTTCAATAGAGTAAACTTGAATAACTTCGATTCAGATGACTTATCACAAAATGGCGTTGACGAAATTAATAATCAAGTGTCAAAAATAAAGCTCAATACAAGTAAGTTAATTATCAAAATTATTATAATAAAACTAGATGAATTTCAACAATATGGAAGAGATTTAAGAAACTTAAAGGATTCAAGTGCAGGAAATCCAAATGGGTTAAACTTAAACATCAATGCGCCTAAGTTTGTTCCTAGAACTTATGGTGATGTGAGAAATAACTGTGATCTTTTTAGCCCGTTTACTCAAGTAGATAGCATTAATAGTATAAATTTTATTTATAACTTTCATAGACATTAACTGTCAAAGTCAAATGATAGGTAAAACTGAAAATATGTTCTCTTTCAACGATTCTTACAACATGCCTCATTATCTGTCTACAAGGGTGAATAGCCATGGTATAATTAACTATTTAATACTTAAAGACATAAATACTTTCAAAAACGAAGGTAAAAATCCCGAGTTAGCCATAAGCCGTACATCTTCCAATAAAAGCAAAAACGTTGACAGTATTTTAAAAATTTAACAATATTAGGTAGTATCGAAGGCAAGAACCAAAATGTTATTGACTACAACAACTTAGAAAGAATTGACGAAGAGACTTACAATAAAATGTGCGGTAAATTTTACGACTTGACAACTTCATCTTATGCAAGCAAAGGTATCCAAAAAGCGCTCAAATCAACCATTTCTTCGATAATTACTAAGATATTCGATGAAGTAAGTAAATTATATTAATTATATTTATCGTATCATAGGTTCAAAACAATATTCCGTACTTGTTAGTAGACCCATATGGAAACTACTTTTGCCAGAAGATCTTTAAAGTATTAGACTTCGATGAAAGACTTGTTTTCATCTCTAAGTTAAAAGACTCGGTTGAATTTATCGGCACTGACCAAATCGGAGCTCACTGCTTCCAAAATCTAATTTCTTACCTATGTAATGTAGAAGAGAAAAAACTAATGTTTTCTGTTGTCCAAGACTCAATTAAAACAATTATTCATGATAAGCTTGGGGTTCATATCGTCGAAAGACTAATTATTTGCTTCGAAGAAATACTTATTTCCCCTCTTTATCAGCATGTTATAGACAACTTTGTTTCGTATTCGAACGACGCAACTACTTTATGTATTGTAAGTATTAATTAATAATAATAATAATATTATTATTATATAAATATATAATTATATTATTATTTTATGCATATTATAGGCATATTATAAGCTAGACTTAACTTTACTTAATTTTTTAAAAATTATTAGGGACGAAAAGTAATCTCTTTTGCAAACGAAGAGTCTACAATTAAGAATATTAAAGAGTGCTTAATCAGCAACTATCAACTATTAGTCAACAATCCATATGGAAACTTTACTATTCAAGAAGGAATAGAGGTAAATAATGTTTTATTAATTTAATAGAAATTCGGCGAGAATTTCTTACGAGAAATCTTTGATAGATTTAGAGAAGATCTTATTAGACTTTCAATGCTTAAATATTCTTCAAATGTCATTGAAAAATGTTTAGAACTTAATGATGAAGTTGTCCTTAAGATTTTTGTTATTGAAGTTTGCAACAAGAACTTAGTACTTGGTATTATATTATATTTAACAAATTTAGATTTAATGAAGAACAACTATGGAAACTTTGTAGTCCAAAAAGCTATTAGACTCGTTACCAATGAAAGTAAAGATAAGCTACTGTCTTGTATTTCAAACAATATCGAACGGCTAGGAGACAAAAAAATTATTGAAAAATGGAAGCAGATCATCTTTAGCGCCAAAAATGGTATTAACATCCCTAATTTAAACCAAAATAACAATAACAACAATAACAACAATAGCAATATCAACAACTGTTACAACAATAGAAATACTAAAGAATTAACACAGCAAGGGGACAATTCTAAATTTTTAACTCCTAATACTCATTATGGACAGCAAACAAATGATATGTTTCCAAATTCTGATGATTCTATAGGCAAAAACAGTAACCAAAAAATGAAATACAACAAATATGAGCAAAATAAGTTTGAACAAAACTATAAGCAAAAATCTAACAGCAATATCAACAATAGCAACAACAATATCAACAATAGCAACAACAATAACCAAAACTACAGCAATAACCAAAACTACAACAATAACCAAAACTACAACAATAACCAAAACTACAACAATAACCAAAACTACAACAATAACCAAAATAACATCCAAAACTACAACAATAATCAAAATTATAACAATAACCAAAACAATAACCAAAATTACAACAATAACCAAAATAACAACATGAACTTTATGAATAACAATTCTAACTACATGAGCAACAATAACAATAATAATAACAACAATAACAACAACAAAAACAATAGCAACAACAATAACACCAACAAAAATAAGAACAACCGCAAGAATCAAAATAATTCAAACTACAACAATAACAACACCTATGGAGACGAGTACGGAAATTATTTTAAGAACAACTCAATGAGTGGTTTAGGTAGAAATAACGAAAATGACTTGTAAATCAATGAATGAATTTAAGGAATAATATATTACAATATTATCGGAAATGATCTTTTCTAAAATAATATTATGTTTGTAATGTACTCTTGATTAAAAATTTCTTTACATATATTCATTTCTAATATATTAATTATTTGTGATTTTGTAACTTTATTATAATTATATATTTTATGTAAAATTATAAACTACAATCAATTTTCTTATAATTCCTATTACAATTAATTTTCTAAAATTATTTATTATATCGTCGACAATTTAGTATTGTATAAATGGAACCTACGAACAAGATCACTACCCCCAAAAAGAAAAAAATATCTATTGAAGCTGAGAGTAAAATAATTGACTTTGAGCTGATCAAAAAGTTGTTCAAATTAAAGAATAAGGATAATTTATTACTATATTTAGAGACAATTTTACCAGAATATTGTTCCTTCGATCATGATATTAATGTAGGTATATCAAAAACTAAGTTTATCAACTTTATGAAACTTCCGTTTTTTATTGGAGAAAAGATTTTTTACTCGCTAAATTATCATACTTCGGAGTATTTACCTGCTAATACATTTTCTCATGAGCTATGCAATCTTTATTATGGTAATTTCGAGGAGGTAGCAACATTCATATTCGATGTGTACGACTTTGACTACGATGGTTTTATTATCCCTTCTGATGTAAAACTTATATTCTCTCATCTGACTCTTAAAGTTGATAAAAATCTGTTAAACTACGAGCTTCAGATGGAATCTTTAGCCCAAGCTGAGGAGTTGATAGAGGAAAGTTTCGGCGAACATAAAAGACTAAATCTTGAAAATTTCTTAAAAATTACAAAGGAAAAGCCGATAATATTTTTCCAACTTTTATGTTACTTATATCAAAATTGCCCGTTTAGCGAAGATAATTTAAGATTTCTTTCAAAAACTAATCAAAATACAGTCAATGGTCTCCCATCAGTTTCAAACAATATAGAGAATAACTTTAACTATTATAACGTTGATGAAAATTTTGAATATTTAATAATAGACGATAATGACAATAAAAATCAAAAAACTTTAAATTACACAAAACATAATGACAAGGTAAGCAAGAACTTTCGAAGCAAAAGCATCGACCTCAAAATTATAAAATTAATTTCAAAAAGTGATTTATTTCGACACCCTATTCAACAATTTATGGTTAGTAGTTTACTTGAACTCAACTCTCCAAAAAAAATATCAAACTACTCAAGTATATGCGTCAAAAAGAAAAGACCAAATTTTGAATCTTCTGACTCAATCTCAAGATCTAATGAAGAAGATAATAAAAATAGAATAGATGAATTAGAAGAACAAATAAAAGCACAGTCACAAGAATTAATTTCAGATTACGCTAGCCTATCAAATATTAATACAGTAAAAAGATTTTCAAGTGCTGATAATTATGAAAGATTAAGTAGACTAATAAGTAAAAATCTTGGAGGAATTAATGGGAAAGTTAGGAGGACATCAGCTCAATTAAATAAGATTAGACTTTCTGTTAATAATATTACTTACAGTTTAAAAACTGTCAACCGAAATAAAAAATTTCCAGAAATTAATGATATAAATGAAATACTTGAATCCAGCGAAAATAAAGACGAAAATAACAACTCAAACTTTGATCATTTAATTAACTTCGAAGGAGAGGTCTATCAAAAATCAGAACGAAAACAAAATACAGTAATTTACTGGCTCGTTTTAATCGGAACAGACCTTTATTATTACTCTGATAGTTCCAAAAATTACTTATTGAAAATGAAAAACCTTCAAGGTTGTTTTGTAAGTGAAGTAATAGCGAAGAAAATCAAAAATAACAAGTTTTACCGATTTCAAATAAAGTATCTAAATAAAACCAGAAATTACTTCACATTAAACGAAGAAAAAGCTAAACATTGGGTTAGAGTACTTAGAAAAACATTAGGATTAAAAAATTTTTATGAAAACTACAAAATTATTGAAGATATCGGAAGTGGAAGTTATGGCTCTGTAAAGCTTGGATATAACATCAAGACCAATCAAAAGGTAGCAATAAAGAAGATATCAAAATCTAAATTCTCACAAGAAAGATTAAACTTTATTAAATCTGAGATAGACATATTGAAATTCTGTAAACATCCTAATATTGTTGAATTTCTTGAACATTTTGAAAACTCTGATTATATATTTATTATTACAGAATATATTAAATATGGAGACTTACGTGAGTATATATCAATTAAAAAACATCAAAACAAAGTCGTCTTAGAAAGTAGAGCAGCTATGATTGCTTACCAAGTTGCTGATGTATTAAAATACTTACACAAATTTGGAATTGTTCATCGTGATATTAAGCCTGAAAATATTGTAGTAGAAGAATATGAAAAGAATAAAGTCTTCAAGATAAAATTATTAGATTTCGGGCTAAGTAAAGTACTAGGCCAAAAAGAATTCTCAAGAGAACGTTATGGAACATTGTCATATGTCCCTCCTTGTATAATAAAAGGAGAACCTTACAACATTCTCGCTGATATATGGAGCTTCGGAGTCTTTCTTTATCATATTTTAAGTGGAAGTCTCCCTTTTAACTCAAAAACAAGAAACAATGATGAGATTGCAACTAATATAGTTACAAAAGAGTTAACTTTTAATCATAAATCTTGGCAATCGAGAAGTAATGAATGCAAAGAACTTATTAAAAAATGTTTACATAAGGAATATGCAAAAAGAATTACAGCAGAAGAAATACTAAAAGATCCTTGGTTTAGTTTATTTCAAGCAAAGAAATTATGCAGCAATCAAGTAAGTCAGATAAGTCAAGTAAGCAATTTAACACAAGAAACCAGAATAAGTCAAGTTAGTCAAGTAAGCAATTCAACTCATGAAAGAAAAGAGAGTAAAGAAAGTCAAATAAGTCAAGTAAATCAAGGAGTTAATGAAGATATAAATACGCAAGAAAAGTAAGGATAATAATAAAGTAAGGTATAACTGGTTTGGTACAAAAATGGATATTAATTTAGTTGTAAGTTTTTATAATTTATTATCTATTATAATAAAATTATTATATAATAAAACTAATATAATATTTTAATTTTTTATTATAATTTTAGCATTTATAATTTTATTATTGTTTTAGTTATTAATATTATACTATATTTAATTATTATACAATATAAAGAAGAAATAAAAAACATGATTATACACTAACAATAAATTATAGGTGTAATATAAATAAACTTTCAAAACATTATTTTTTAATATCTTTTCCTTAACAGTAAATTATAACTAATTAACTAATTAACAATTCACAAATTAAAACAATATCTATTCACTTTATAATAAATTTGTAACAATGATATTCTCAGGCAATATAACAGCACTTAATTTCTTTCCAACTCCTCCACTTGTATCACATAAAATTCTTTTTTTAGAAATTAATGCACATCCAATTGTAACATGCCCAGAAACAATTGTTTTATTTGTATCAGGATGTGATAATTCATCACAATAAACTCTACTTGATAATTGTTCTACTCTTTTTATAGATAGATCTTTATTAATTAATTCCTTTTTTTGTTCGTCTAAACTTCTTTTGGCATCAAAACCAGCATGAACAAATATGTAATTATTAGTTTCGTAAATCCATTCTAGGTTTTTAAAGAAATCAATATGGTCTTTAGGCATCTTTTCTAATAGTTCGATATTATCTTTAGCATTGTAACTTTCTAAAGTTGTATCTCCACTATACGAGTTAACATATCTTTTTCCTTGTAAATGCATATTTTCTGTCTGGTTGCCTCTATTCTTTTCAAATTGATACTTTTGTTTATAATCATTATATGTATTTTTAAAACAATCTTTATATGGTTCTTCCCATAATCCAAGATATAAAGCTAAGGCATGGTCATGATTACCAATAATATATATTGTAGTATTATCTTTACGGCTTTTTCTTAAGTCTATTAAAAATTGTATTGTTTCTTTAATTTCTTTCCCTCTATCAACATAGTCTCCAACAAAAACTAGTGTGTAATCTTCGTATATAACTTTTTGAGAAAGTTTTTTCTCAATCTCTGATAAAAGAGATTTGAGAAGAGTCAGTTGTCCGTGAATATCACCAATTACTACTATTTTTTCTTTTATTTGTTTTTCTTGTGTGTCCATTAGTACTAATATTAATATTATATAGTTTAATAAGAGTTTATATAGAATAGAGAAAATTCAATAATATAATAATACATTAATAAATTAATAATTAATTAAGCATATAAATTAATAAATACTAATACTAATTAATACAACTGTAAAAATAAAGTTAATAAATTTATAAATATTCGTATTTAAACACTTTATAAGTATGTTCTAATAATCTATTATACAGTTTTACTCAGTTTAATTTACTTTTACTCAATTTAACTTACATTTATTCTTAAACTTTTTATCATATTAATCATAAGACTCCTGTTTTATACAATACGGAAAAGTAATTAGATTTCCAAAGAAAGACTAGCATTACCACAAGCATCATTTTGAAAATCGTAATAGGGATAAAATTTATTATCTTTATTATAGTAGAGGATATCATTGATACTTCTTTATTTTCTATATTTGAATTTTCATAATTTATATTATTATTCCTACTGCTGATACTTATATTTTGTATTGGAGTAATTTTTTCATTTGTGATATTCGGAATAATTGCCATACATGCCAAACTTGCAATATTGGAATAGTTTGTATTAGTATTTAAGTCATATATATCATTTGATGTAGTATTGATAACTATATGTGCAAATATTAAAGGGAAGATCAAATAGAAAGTATTAGATAAACATTTGAAATAGTTTTTTATTTTCTTAGTCATATTTATTTTAAATCATTATAAATAATATTTTATAATACTTAAATATATTCGTTTATTAATCAAAAAATCTCTAATTAATAAACGAATACATTTTATTATTATAATTATAAAAGAGTTGAAGTATTATTATAATGAAAATGAAAAGAGTTAGCAATGTAAATTAAATTGAAATAATATATGCAAATAAAATAAGTATATATATTAATATATAATTATTAAATAATTATATTATAATATAATAATAATAATTTATTATATTGGGGATTGGGGATTGGGGATTGGGGATTGGGCAATCCCCAATCCCCAATCCCCAATCCCCATTTTACCTCTTCCATTCTTCTAGTCTATTTATTAATAATA
>Ga0100378_1006159_pt1 | contig 10886 bp, 8 predicted proteins | sample CryGeymeta201502_FD_81535 | JGI IMG/M metagenome (GOLD analysis project Ga0100378, IMG submission 81535) | Groundwater microbial communities from Crystal Geyser aquifers in Utah, USA - Crystal Geyser metaG 2015-02 | ecosystem: Environmental > Aquatic > Deep subsurface > Groundwater | place: USA...
AAATTTCTTCGAGTTGTGTTAATCTTTTCACGTATTCATCATAGTTTTCGTAACGTGCACCTGGACGAGCTCCTGAAATTGCATCAGCTATATATACTGCCATTTGTTCAGGGCCAGAGAATGGCTCATCTTCATGGTGTTGAGCAATACAATCAACAACTGCTTGAGATAAGTTGAATCTATTTGCAATTTTGATACCAAGTTCAACGTGGGAACCTTCTTCTTCCTCAGAAACTTTACCAATATCATGAAGTAAACAGCCAAGTTTAACGACATTAACATCAAGCTTAAGTTCATGAGCAATTTTGATACCAATTTTTGTTTCTTCCAAAGTGTGAGCAATTAAGTTTTGACCATATGAGAATCTAAACTTGAATTTACCAAGTAATCTCATTAGTTCAACAGGAAGGTTGTAGACTCCAACATCATGACAAAGTTGTTTACCTGCTTCTAAAGTGACTTTAGCAATTTCTTTTTCTACTTTAGTAACAACTTCTTCAATTCTAGTTGGTTGAATACGGCCATCTTTAATTAATCTTTCCAAAGATATTCTAGCAATTTCTCTTCTAACCGGATTAAAACATGAAAGTCTTACTTCAGTTGGAGACATATCTAAATCAACATCAACACCAGTTCTTCTTTCAAAGGCATTAATATTTCTTCCAGATTTACCAATAATTTTTCCTTTGGTATCTTCAGAAGGCAAGGTAACAACAGAAATTGTATACTCAGGAACATAATCAGTTGCACCATGTTTCATTGCATCGATCAATATTTCTTTAACTTTATCATCAGCTTCAGTTTGAGCTTCTTCTTCTTTTTGTCTAATGTATAAAGCCATTTCTTTACTAAGCTTTTTCTCTAAGAGATTAAAAAGTTGTTCTTTAGCTTCTTCTTTAGTTAAAGTAGATACTTTTTCTAATCTAGCAATAACTTTTTCTTTTTCTTTATTAACACTGCTTCTGAGTTCAGCAATTTCAAAACGTTTGTTTTCAAGAGCTTCTTCTTTATTACCAATTACTTCTAATCTTTCATCAATACGATCTAGTTTAGCTTGTAATACTTGTTGTTGTTGTTCAAGCTGTCTATTAAGCTCACGTTGTTCTTTTTCAGTTTTGCTTCTTAGTTGAAGAGCTTCTGATTTTGCTTCAACAATAATTTCACGAGCTTTTGCTTCTGCATCACGTCTAATTTGTTGAATACTTTCTGGAATAACAACTTGTTGTTTAGCTTCTTGCTTGTTGTGTTGTTTCTTTGGTCTTTTGTGTTTTTTAAACTTAGGTTTATTTCCACCTTTAAAGTTTTGATCTACACTTTGACCTGGTTTTTGATTTTGTTTTGTCTCTGGTTGTGTTCCAAACAACGTGGATAAATTTCCAAAAAATGACATATTGTTCCTTACTTATATCTGTATATACATAATTAATAACGACTTATTTTATTAAGTCTTTGCTAAAATCTTAGATTAAGGAAAACAGTTTGAGTAATTATTGAATAATGATTATTAACACTAATATTGATAGCTCCACTAGATGAACAGTTGTTTACTGTAAAATGTGGTCGCTCGCGTTGTATTTTGTGTTATTCATGTTTTATTTTTTTTTATTAATTTCCAATATACTCAAGTTATGTTTTGCTTTATCTTTTATATGAAGATTTCAGCGCATGCCACATTGTACTCTCAAAATGGTGGCAAGTCAATGATAATTCACAAAAGACACCTCGAGTAGCTCGAGGTGTCTAATGTCAGTGTTACAAATCTATTTTTCTGCAGGTTCTTCTATTTTATTTTCTTTTTTTATTGAAGCCCAAATTTCTTTTTGAACTTTCTTCAAGAAAGTAGGATTTTCTTCTAAATAATTCTTAGTTGCCTCACGTCCTTGCGCAAGTACTTCTCCTTCATATTTATAAAAACTTCCTGCTTTTTGAATAATATCTTCTCTGACCCCAATATCGACAACGTCTCCAGTCATTGAGATGCCATTTGCATCCATGTCAAATTCAGCTTCCCTAAATGGAGGAGCAAGTTTGTTTTTCTTGACTTTAACTCTATGTCTACTTCCAACAATCTGATCACCCTCTTGAATATTGCCAATCTTTCTAATATCAAGTCTTTGTGAAGCATAAAACTTTAGAGCATTACCACCAGTAGTTGTTTCTGGGCTGCCAAACATGACACCAATTTTGTGTCTGATTTGGTTAGTGAAGATAACTAAAGTATTTGTTTTGCTAATTGCTCCAGTTAGTTTTCGCATTGCTTGTGACATCAATCTTGCTTGAGTGCCCATTTGATGATCGCCCATTTCACCTTCAATTTCAGATTTTGGAACCAAAGCTGCAACAGAGTCAATTATTAGAACATCTACACCACCCGAACGGATAAGTTTTTCTGCAATTTCCAATGCTTGTTCACCGTAGTCTGGTTGAGATATTAATAGTTCATCAAGATTTACCCCAATAGCTTTAGCTCTTGAAGGATCAAGTGCGTGTTCAACGTCAATAAATGCTGCAACTCCACCAGATTTTTGTACGTTAGCAATTGCGTGTAAACACACAGTTGTTTTTCCAGATGCTTCAGGTCCATAGATTTCAATAATTCTACCTTTAGGGAATCCTCCTATACCTAGAGCTAAATTAAGAGCTAAAGAACCAGTTGAAACAACTGGAACTGTTGCCATATTCTTTAAAGAATCTCCCATTTTCATGACAGATCCTTTACCAAATTCTTTTTCAATTTGTTGCATTGCTATTGATACTGCTTGATTCTTTGCATTCTTTTCGGACACTTCTTCTGGAGTTGCTAAGGTTTTATTTTTTTTAGCCATAATTTCCTTACATTTTGCTATATATACTTATACTTTGTTACAAAACTCGCTTTGGGTTTTTGTTTGCATTTAACAGTAAAGCAAATTTTTTTATAAATAACCATATGCAGTTTTGTGTATGTAAATCAATAATAGGTGCTCAATCTTACACAAACTGTAACAATGACGAATTTGCCTTTTGACACCAAAATGATATGCTGTTGATATGAAACTTTATCTTGCATCATATCGACTCGGTGAGTATCCAGAAAAATTCAAAAATCTTTTAGCAAGTGTCACCAAAAATAAGAAAGTCGCACTAATTACCAATGCCCTTGATTTTACAAATAACTATTTTGAGTTAACCAAGTCAGTTCAAAGAGATAAAAGAGATATTACTGGACTTGGCTTAGATGTTGAAGTTGTAGATTTGAAAGAATACTTTGGAAAAGAAAAACAATTAAGAACAAAATTAAAAGAGTTTAATTCAGTCTACGTACGTGGAGGAAATGTCTTTGTTTTAAGACGAGCTTTTAAAGAAAGTGGTTTTGATAATATTCTTAATGATTTAGCTAAAAAAGACGATTTTGTTTATGCTGGCTTTAGTGCTGGATCATGCGTGTTAAGTCCTGATTTAGATGGCATTGAACACGTTGATGATCCCGATATGGATCCTGAGGGATATAAAAAACAAAGACTTTTTAAAGGGTTGGGCATAATTGATTTTAGTATTGCGCCCCATTTTAGATCAGACCATAGAGAATCACAAAAAATTAACACTGTGGTAGATTATTTTTTAAATAATGCTGTTAAATTTATAGCACTAACCGACAATGATGTCTTAGTTATTGATACAAAGAAAGATAAATGAAATTCTTAAAACCATTATTAAATAAATCCACAAAACCAACTAGTTTTGGTCAAAAAAGAGCAATTCAAATGAATTCATCATTAGAAAAAGCTAAGCAGGAGAGAGAAAAATTAGTTAAAAAAGAGTATTTGAGTCCAGATCCATTAAATAAGGTATATCAACAAAAAGGTAATAGGTTTGATTTAAAAATTAACAAGTTAAAATCTTCATAAAACTTTAATCAAAAAATGGTTTACAAAAATGTGTAATAAAGCTTAGTAGTGGGTAGTCAGAATATTGATCTTCTATTGGATTAATAGATGCAGATATACCATCCCATTTATCAGGATCATTAGCAGTGGCAATGTGGCTGGAGATAGAGTAAGAGTGTGCAAATTTAATATTGTCTTCAACTGTTGATATAGATGAGCTAATCCAGATAATTCCAGTCTTGTTAACTTGATTAACTAGCATTGGTCTATTTAGTATTTCTATTATTGGTTTATCTAAATATGAAATTATACCAGTCTGAACAATTAGTTTGTAAAAATCACGCTTACCTAATGTTAGAGCTAATACACTTAAGTCACTACAAAATCTCAAGATATCATATTCACTTGTAATTTTAATCTTTTCCTCAAGTGATTCTAAAAAATCTTTAAGTTTAATATAAATTAGTAATAGTGGAGATCTAGCTATTAGATTCAATAGCTCAGCATCTTTTATTTTGTATTGTGTCCAGATCATTTCTAATAATCTCATTTGGAAGTCTACATCTATATTTATTTTTCTAAAAAAACTAATTGCAGCAATAAAACTTTCAATTGGTTTCTCACGATCTAATATTAGATCTAGTTCTAATAATAGTTTCTCAATTACTTGTTCTTGAAAATCCACTTCAATGGGCAGATCTTCAGATATTTTTAATCTTGGTTGAACTTCAGCAAGGTTTGAGTTTGGACTAAGCTGTAGTCTAGTATCATGTTTTGGAATGTTGGAAATATGAATTGATATCTGTGGCACAAATGAATCATATTTTTCATTATTAAACTCTTCTTCATTAGCGTGTCCAAGTTCTAAACAGATAACCTTTAAATGGTTTTCCTCATCATCTTCTGGATGATGTTCGTCTATATTTGAAAGAAACTTTGCCTTAATTACAGGTAAATTATTTTTATTTTTTGGTAAATTATTCAATTCTTCAATATGTGGAAAATAATACGGATGAGATTGATTCCAAATAATTGGATTGGTAAAAAAGAAATTATCCGATTCATTACACTTATGAATCATTTGAGAATTTTCAGATAACCAATCTATGGTAGTTTGCCAATGAAGATCATTTAAATTACCTATTTTGATATCAAAATCATATGGTCCAATTTCAAAAATTCCTCTAATATTTTCGACTATCTTTTTATATTTAGGCGGGCAACTCTCTGGGATAGAAAAAATATAATCAGCTAAACCAGAGTGAACAAGTAGTGGTATTATTTGATTTTTACCAAAATTTGACTTTTTATTATCAACAAAATGATATAGTGGGAATGAATCAAAAAGAAAAACATCAGTTTGATCAGTTATTAAACCAGTTCTAAGAAATTCTTTTAAAAGTGTCTCAACAATTATTGGAGCTTCAGGACGTTTTAATAAGTCTAGTTTTTGCCAAATTTCTGGAATGGTTGTTATTTGCTCTGTAGTTATTCTTGCCATATATAGCCTCTACCTCTGAGTGTATTTAGATTTGAATTTATACCTAGATCATTTAATTTCTTCCTAGTTCTGAAAATTGTTTTATCAATTGCCCAATCTGATAAAGCAATATCATTAGAAGTTAAAATTTCAGATATTTCATTTTTTGTAAACATTTTTTTCTGACTTGATAAAACATGTGATAATAATTTCAATTCATTTTTTGTAAATTTATCATCAACAATTTCTTTATTTATATATAAATGATTGAGGTGAAATGTAAGTTTTTTTATTTGTTTAATATTTATAAATTGTTCAAAGCCATTAATGGTTATTGAATAATTATTATTCAAATCAATTTCAATAATTTCTAAAGCTTTAAGATGGTCAAAATCCTCTTGATATTTTTCAAAATCAATTTGTTGTTTCATTAATATTTGTTTAATGAGTGTTTGTTGATCAATATTAAAGAAGTTCCACAATTGACTAAGTTTTAATTTGTAGGAAATGTCTGTATGAATTTCTGAAATCTCAATTTTATTATTACAATGAGTTCTAACTGCTTGTTTAATAGTATATACATGTCTACCTGCAATATTAAAAATTTGTTCAGCTTCTAAATTATTCAAAGGATGATCTAAAAATTCTCCAGTACTTTTAATAAAATATGTAAGTGTCTCTTTTGAATATGCAGGTATATATTTTATTTGTTGAAAAAGTTGATGGTGTTTTCCAATTAAGTATAGTGTTTCTTTTTTATGAACATTTTTTTCTGTTAAAAAATGGAAACTAATATTTTCAAAATGGTCAGAAATATGACTAAAGTATGAAAATATTTCATCAAAATCTTCAAGCCAGCTATCAATTAAATGGATGAAAAATACATGATGAATATCTTTTGGTATCTTTTTATTTAATTGTTTTACTAAATCTATAGCTGAATTAAATTCGAGATTTAGACTAAAAATATTTGAAAAGATAATTTGTAATGATTTTTCGTAAGCATCTACTTTATATACATTAAATTTGTACTTGCTAATATCTCCTAGTATGGTTTTACATAATGCAACATTTTCAATTAAGTTGTATACACGATGATAGCCTGCTGAACTAATTGGAAATACTGATAATACATTTTCATTAAATTTAATAGCATTTAACCAATATTTTGCAATCTTATTAGAAGTATCTGGATGAATTTTTGGTACAGTTCTCATAATTTTATATATAAAATATATCTATATAGATCATATTATACACTAGTATGTCAATAATATGACTCATTTAGGACAATATTAAGACATATTTTGTCAAGCAAAAAAAGGCAAACAACATAAAATCAGCTCATTACTTGTTTTAAGGAATAATATTTATGAAAAGCTTGAATACTGAAATTGAATCTGAAAAGAGATTAAGTAAGAGAGAGCTTGAGATAGCTGCGGCCCAAAAAGAGGATCAGGAAATATTAAATTTTCTTAAATGTTTTACCACGCAGGAAATAATAGAATTATTTTCAAGATTAAATGAAACTCCTGCTATAGGATTAGATTTGGCACAGGAGTTAGGTTATGCTTCTGAAAACCTAAAATATTTTTTAACTCATAGACATGAATTAATTACACATAAACCAGGTGTTGGAGCCAGTCAAGTTGCATCTCAAATTGAGCTTTTAAATAGAGGTTTATCAAATAGTTCTCTAACTATTCCGATAAATCTTAATAAAGGAATAATTCCCAGTTTAGGATGTTTGGTAGAAGGAATGGAGTATTCTGAGAATTTTATTGAAAAAAACTTTTTGCCATATGAGGAGTTAGTTGAGACTTATGCTCGAATAATTTCTGCAAATGGTAAGGATATGCAGAACTTTTTAAGATTAATTAAGAGGAACGGCAAGATGATTCATAAAACAAAAGCAAAAATGGGTTTGGCTGAATATATTCCTCAAACTGGAAGAATGAGGGTAAGATATATACCAGCAACAAAGGAAAGAATAAAGTTTGCAAGTGATGTATTAAAAGTAAGAAGAGTTCAGTCTCCAAAGACACTTGAAGAGATGATATTACTCATCAAGGACTTTAAGTCTGAATATGCTAAAGATATAATTTTGATTGTTGATATTCCAAATGATAAAGATGCTCAAAAGCATGTGGATTATTATACAAATCCTGAACTTCTGACTTTATTATCAAAGCACAAAGTATTTATTAAAATCTTTGCTCCTGATCAAGTAAAAATAAAAAATGCAGAGCTATTTGTTAATCATAATTTCTTTGAATGGACTGATGAATTGATAGTAAAAATGATCAATGAAAAGTTTAGATCTATGGGTAGCTGGTATAAGATATCTATGCTTCAATCAGAAAAATTTGATTTGGTAGGAAATATTTTAAAATTTGCAAATAAGAATCCAAGATTAGCATTAATGGTTACACAAGCTGTTCTTAATGAAGCAGTAAAAGATGATGGTGTGATGTACGCTATTCCTAAAAACTGGAATACTATGTGTGATAATTGGCAATATGGTAATCCAAAGCCTAAAAAAATTAAGATTTAAACTCTTTTTGGTCTGCTAATTGGATGTTTCCAGTTATCTACTACTTTATTCCAAATTTCTGGGGTAACAAGTTTAATATATATATTATCATCATTTATAAATACATATTTCAAAAGATCATGAAATAACATTTTAGCTCTTCTTGGATTATGATCAGCAAATTCTAGCAAATGTTTAGTGAAATCAAAATTATTATCTTTGAATGCATGAACCTTATTTCTGGTACCTAATCTAAACATTAAATTATTAAGCATTTCGATAATTTTTTCATCAGACCAATTAAAAATATTTTTTTCAATTTGGTATTGCTCACTTTTTTTAACTTTATCTGTTGTAAACACTTTAAGTGAAATATTGAGGTCTGATAATTCTTTTAATAGGTGTGGGTCTGAAATTAATTCTAATTGTCTTTTTGAGTCTCTTCCACTTTTAATATCAACAATTAATTGAATAGTTTTTGCTTGATTTCCAAGACAAGATCTTATTAGTCTTGATATTTCAGAAATTGTTTTGGGTTTTTTCGATCTTCTTGAAAGTCTTAAAGCTTCTTTTAAAAATTCTTTTTCAGTTTTATTCAAGCTTATCATTGTAGCTGGTATTCTATTTGCAAGAATAGTATTACCCATTTGTTTATTTAATGAATTTTTTTCAGCGCGTCTTGAAATCATTCTTTTAAGCATATTACTCATAGGATTTCCACTAGCTTTAATTATTGTAGCAAAGTCATTTTGAATCACATTTATTGATTCTTGATCTTTAGTTTGAATTAATATCATATTTAAATATTCAATAAATTCAACAAGATTGCCCATATTTGAGATTAATATTTGATTAATATCTCTGCTATTTTTTGCTTTAGATATATCTATAGGAATAGAGATCAAATTATTTGATAGCATTCTATTTGTCATTTCAAGAAAATAAGTTAAATGAGTCGCTCCTTCTCCCTGGTTATGAGTAATTATTTGATGTTTTTGAATGTTTAGTAAATCAATAACATCTGAATTATGAGATGTCCTTTTTGTAGGGTCTACAAATGCTGTTATTGTGTCTCCTTTTGATAAAAAAAGACTCAACATTTCTTCAGCTTTATAATAGCTAAATCCTTCAAAGAGATCATTTCTTAATCGTTCTTTTTCTTTCTGATTTTGATCTTCTGGATTTAATCTTTTGTTTAATAATGACCTAAAATCATTTGGTAAACAATTTTTTCCATCTTCTGATTTTAATTTTTTCATAGTTATTACCTTTATTCATTTAATTTAAGCATAATAATATTTCTATTTTAAATATGCTTGACATATAAATGACTTAATATAGTCAGATTGACATGTTAATAACATATATATATAATGCTGCAATGAAATATAGTTCAGCACTACCAGAGGAATACAGTCAAAAATTATTTAAAAACTGGCAAGAAGTTATAGATAGAAATGAACTTTGTACTATTTTAACTCCTCCAGTTTTTGCTAATGACTATAGAATTCATAATTTTTTGGAATGGCAAACATTAAATTCTGTTTCTGAATGTGAATATATTCATTTGCATGTAAATCTAATTTCTGATCCAGAAGAAGTTAAAAGAATATTTGAAAAATCAAATAAACCATTAATTATTTCACCTGGTGAACAGTTATTAGAAGAAGGTTATTATTCAATTCTTTCGGCAATAATTTTTTACAAGATTAAATACAATCGCGCAGTTTTAATATTTTTTGAATCAACTGTTTTAAAAATTAAAAACTCACCTTCTGAAGTTAGTCACAATCTGCTTCAAAATGTGAGTTATATTCCCTTATTTTCTTATGAAAACACAAAACATTTTTGTATGCATATAGCAAATAGATGGAATATTAATTTAAGTGAAAATCAAATCATAGAAATCTTTGAATATACCGGAGGCCATGTTTGGCTGGTAAAAGAATCATTAAGACAACTTTCTAAAAAAGAGCAACTTCTTTCAAAAATATTCTCAAGTCAAGAAATGGTATATAAAAAAAATAAAATATGGGAATTATTAAGTTGCGACCATAAAAAATATTTAGTTAACTATATAGATAATTTTGGCTATAAAGGTGATAGTTTAATTTTAAATGATTTAATTAATCTGAACTTAATTCGTAAAGAAATGCCTTATTATCCTGAATTTATTACAGAGTTGGCATTGGGTATTCAACACAAAATAGTAGTTAAGCATTCAGAAATATTCTTCAATGATGTTAATGTAACTACTTTCTTTTCAAAAAAAGAACAAAAACTTTTCATTGCTTTTTATTCAGCTGTTGATTACAAACTCACAAGACAAAAAGTCGCAAGTGCCATTTGGGATGATAAAAATGAATATTCAGAATGGGCTTTGGATAAAGTTATTTCTAGATTGAGATTAAAATTTAAGAAACTAGGAATTTCTGGAAAAACATTAATTACTTTGAGGGATCATGGTTATCAACTAATGATTAAGTAATAATGAAGACAAGTCCTAGTGAAAAGCTACAAATACCACTTGTTGATTTTTTAAAACATAATGATTATGGATTGCTTGAAAAGTGTAATGAATTAAATGTTTGGTTATTATTCTTAAATTACATATCAAACTTTTTTGAAACAGATTCTTTTATTATAAGAGGTTCTTCTATTGCTCAGGCTTTAATAAAAATGTATGCAGATTTGCCTGATACAATAATTGATCATGAAAATGATTCTGAAAGTATGGACATTAAACACGTCTTAGTTCCATATACTAGTATAAATATTTTTTTAAGATCATATCCAATGTTTAAAATTAAATTAGATAAAGATGATCCGGGTTACCAGGAAAAAATTGAAGATGAAAAATATTCAGTGATGGGACAACTTACTTTAGAAGAGTATCAATTCTTTGAACCAATTATTGCTGGATCAAATAAGAAAAATATCGACATATATTTAAATACTGAGCATATAAATGATATATATTCATTTTCTACCCAATTTGTAGATGCTT
>Ga0100378_1006170_pt1 | contig 10871 bp, 8 predicted proteins | sample CryGeymeta201502_FD_81535 | JGI IMG/M metagenome (GOLD analysis project Ga0100378, IMG submission 81535) | Groundwater microbial communities from Crystal Geyser aquifers in Utah, USA - Crystal Geyser metaG 2015-02 | ecosystem: Environmental > Aquatic > Deep subsurface > Groundwater | place: USA...
TGTTTTTCATCCTGTCGCCGCCAAAAATACGCATCAAATCATCATCCGTTGAAACATAAAACTGCGATGATCCAGGATCTCCTTGGCGACCAGCTCGACCACGCAGCTGGTTATCGATGCGGCGCGATTCATGGCGCTCGGTACCAATAACATGTAAACCTCCTAAAGCTCTTATTTCTTCTTGCTCCTCTTTAATAGGCGGATTGCCTCCTAAAATAATATCAACTCCACGACCAGCCATATTAGTCGCTAAAGTCACGGCACCTTTACGGCCAGCCTGAGCGATTATTTCTGCTTCTCTTTGATGATTTTTAGCATTAAGCATTTGTGGTCTTAGCCCTTCTCTTTCCATTAATTCAGTTAAAATTTCATTCTTTTCAATCGAAATGGTTCCTACTAAAACTGGCTGTCCTTTAGCTTGCTTCTCTTTGATATCTCGAATAACTGCGTGAAATTTATCCATTTCCGTTCGATAAATCAGATCATTCATGTCTTGTCTCACGTTGGGTTTATTGGTCGGGATAACAATAGTATCGAGCTTATAAATTTTATGAAATTCTTCTGCTTCCGTCGCGGCTGTACCGGTCATACCGGACAACTTGTTATATAAACGAAAGAGGTTTTGAAAAGTTATTGTTGCCATTGTCCGTGACTCTTTCTGTACTTGCACGCCCTCTTTAGCTTCAATAGCTTGATGTAAGCCCTCGCTATAGCGACGCCCAGGCATCATGCGGCCGGTAAATTCATCAACTATCACAATTTCTCCGTCCTTAACAACATAATCTCGATCGCGCTTAAAAAGCACCCGAGCCTTTAAGGCTTGCTCGAGATGGTGCACTTCCTTTATTCCACCTTCAACATATATATTTCCTAAACCGAGTATTTTTTCAACTTTATTTATTCCTCCCTCAGTCAAAGTCGCCGCTTTCATCTTTTCATCAACATTATAATCATCATTTTCCGTTAAACCGGAAACAATTTGCGAAAACTGAGCATACTTATCAGTCGATTCTTCAGCCGGAGCACTAATAATAAGCGGGGTCCGAGCCTCATCAATTAAAATAGAATCTATTTCATCAACTATGGCATAATTTAGCGGCCGCTGAACTGACTGATCTAAACTATAGACCATGTTATCGCGCAAATAATCAAAACCAAACTCGTTGTTAGTGCCGTAAGTTATATCACAAGCATAAGCTTCGCGCCGAGGAATTTTTCTAAAGTGTTGCAACCGTTTATCATATTGCCCTTCATCAATATACTCAGGATCATAAATAAAAGCGCTGTCGTGGACTATTACGCCAGTCGTTAAACCGAGAGTATAAAAAACCGGAGCCATCCAGCCGGCTCCCAAACGGGACAAATAATCATTAACGGTTACTAAGTGAACGCCTTTACCTTCCAAAGCATTCAAATACAACGGCAGAGTAGCTACTAGTGTTTTTCCTTCTCCGGTTTTCATTTCCGCTATCTGACCGCGATGCAAAACAATTCCACCAATCATCTGTACGTCAAAATGGCGCTGACCCAATATTCTTTTAGCCGCCTCGCGCATAGTCGCAAATGCTTCCGGTAAAAGATCGTCCAAACTTTCACCAGCTGATAGCCTATCTTTGAAAGTTGAAGTCTTAGCCTTTAACCCTTCCTCAGATAAAGCCTGAAGTTCCGCCTCAAAGCCAGATATTTTTTCTAAAGTAGGTTGTAGTGACCTAACTATCTTTTCGTTAGCGTCACCAAAAAATTTAAATATATTCATAACTGATAATAGGGGTTATATTTACTAATATTAAATAAAACACCTTAAAAAATGGCCTAATTTTACTGCCAACTTCCAGTATAGTATGGATTAGCAATAAAATAAAGACTGATAATAAGAAGGCTCCCTTTTTCAGGAAGCCCACTTAACAAGCCAAAAAATTAGATCGCAAGCTTACTTATTCTCTAATTTATCTTTATATCGCTTAATAACTAGCTTCAAGTGTTCTTGAACCTTGTCAATTGCCTTAAAAAGATCTGACGACGTTCTTTCCACTCTCAAAATCTGTTGTGGAACTTGTAAATTTACTTCAGCACGGAAAATATTACCATTTCTTTGATCACCGGCTACTTTAGCCACCTCAACATCACAATTTAAGACCTGTAAGCGCCCTAAATACTTTTCCGTTTTATCCATCTTTTCCTGAAAATAATTACGGATTTCTTCAGTTAACTCTAACTTAGTAGCTTTTATATTTAGATGCATATTAAAAAAGTTTAACTATATCTTTATAGGTAATAAACACCACTAAACCGATTAACAGCAAAAAACCGGTGTTATGGATAATTGCTTCTACTTCCTTTTTAACCGGACTGCCCTTTATCTTTTCAATTAGTAAAAACATAATTCTACCGCCATCTAGGGCCGGAAAAGGTAAGATATTTAAGACAGCTAAGTTCAGCGACAATAAAGCGGCAAATTGTAGTAAATAGGCAAATCCTAACTGAGCGGCTTGACCAGTAATTGTCGCTATGCCAACTGGACCAGCAAATTCACCACTAACGTTCTGCCCACTAAAAATCTGTTTAAATAAATTTCCAAAGGCTCTAAATATTTCAGCCACCAGCCAGCCGGTCATTTTGGCGCCTTCCCAAAACGAATTCAAAATCGGATATCGCACTAAACCGGAGGCAAAAAATGAAATACCGATAGTCGCCTTATCCCCTTCGCTCAGTTGCTTCGGAGTCACCGTTAACAACATCTCCTGATCATCTCGTTTAATTAACAACTCTGTTTCCATGCCGCTTTGAGCAGCAATCTCATCTTGTAAAACAATTTCTGAAGTAACCGGCGTCCCAGCTACACTAATAATAACATCGCCAGGCTGAAGACCGGCTAAATCCGCTGGAGACTGAGAAGATACCTCAACAACATTAAGTTGCGATTCTGATAAAATAGCTTTAGAACCAGCCGTTTCAGTAGCTTGAGGTAAGCCAATCATATAGCCCGCTGACAGTAGCAGCCAGGCTAAGATAACATTCATAGTTACTCCGGCACTCAAAATAACCACTCTCTTCCAGATTTTTTGATAACCAAAACTATCCGGATCATCTTTTCCTTCACCATTTTCGCCTTTTATTTTAACAAACCCGCCGACCGGCAAAAGATTGATTGAATAAACAGTTTGATTATCACCCGGTCTCACGCTATCGTCAGGATCATTTTCTAAACTCTCAACGCTACGCTTGCCAAAAAAATGACGCCACTGGCCGGCTTTATTTTTATACCAACCAAACACGCGGGGCGGGAAACCTAAACCAAATTCTTCTGATCTAACCCCAAAACGCTTGGCTGTATAAAAATGACCAAGTTCATGAACAAAAACTAAGACTGATAAAACTAAAACGAAAATTATTATTGTAGTTATCATGATAAGTTGTTTAAATTTCCATTATATCCTTCTCTCTTTTATCTCGCATCTCCTTTAACTCTTCGTTCTTCTTAGCTGAGAATTCATCCAATTCTTTAATAAAGCGAAACTTTTCATCTTCACTAATTTCCTTATCATCTTCAGCTGATTCTATTAAACTCTTGACGCCGTCTCGAGCTGACCTAAGAATAATACGAACTTTTTCCATCTTCTCATTCAACTTCTTAACCAAATCTCGACGGTTTTCCTCCGTTAAAGGCGGAACCGACAAACGTATTTTATCCCCTTCATTAACTACCCCTAGGCCCAAATCGGCTTCAATTAGAGCCTTTTCAATACTCTTAATCACGCTCTTATCCCAAGGGGCTATTAATATACTCCGTGAATCAGAAAGTGAAATATTAGCTACTGCATTTAAAGGATTCATAGTCCCATAGGCCTCTACCTGCACGGTTTCTAACATAGACGGGTTGGCCTGGCCAGTTCTTAAGGCGGAAATTTCTTTCTTAAAAAAATCCAAAGCGCCGTTAAAATCTTTTTGTTTAGTTTCAAGATATGGACTCATATGTTTATTTTAATTTAATCGTTCCTAAATAAATGTTATTGGGGTTTTGAAAATCAACGAGCAAAGACCGCCCCGCTCTCTTCGTCGGTAAGCTCTTGGTTTTCCAAGTAGCTCCACCGTCTGTTGATCTAAAGAAAGTGGTGTTTGTAACATAATAGATATCCTTCGGATCTTTAGGATTAACAGCCACCGCGGTTATCTCTGCCCGATTTTCAGGCTGAATTAGCTTAATGTTCTCCCAAGTGATGCCGTTATCAGGTGATCTTAAAAGCAGTTTCTCTGTGGCTAAATATATTACGCCATCGGTACTCATAATTATATCACGAAACGTGTTGCCTAGATTATAATCCGCTAAAACATCATTTAAATCAGTCCAATTTGAAATTTGGAAATTTTTTTCAATATCGGCTGAAGACCCAGGATCAGTATCTGTGTTAGAGGTAAAGCTAAAGATCCGATTCTTAGTAGTAGCGACAAAGAAGCGCCGACTATCTAAGGGTGAGCTAATTAAGCGCTTAATCCCCTCCTCAACTCGCTCAATTGTGCGCCAGTTATCACCAGAATTTATACTTTTATTTATATCGCCTTTGGAATTACCAATATAGATATTACGAGAATTGTAATGATCAACTACTACGCTAGTTACTAGCACATTAACATCGTCTTCCTTATAAGTCTCCACCCAGGTTCTAGCACAATCTTTAGAACGGTATAAACGATTAGCTACAGCGGCATACAAAATACATTTATTTTTTGGATCAACCTTAATATCACTAATAGTCGCTTTTGGCAGTCCGTTAACATAGTTCCAGCCATTGTTAATATTGTAAGTATAATACAAACCGTTGTCATAGCTACCTAAATAAATAGCCAGACTATCGCTAGGATCCATCGCTAGTAAATTAACATTCAAGTCCGCAATATTTCTAGTTTTACCGTCAGTAGACGGCAAACTAACCATCGGTCGCCAGCTGTCTCCGCTATCAGTCGATAAAAAAACACTAGCATCTTTCTGTCCATCTCCAGATGAAGACGAAGTTGTAATCGAACAACCAGCGCTAATCACCATCACTGCTATTACTGCCAGAATTAGACGTATTTTATTGCTATGCATATTTTTATATATTGATGATTAACTGCTCTAAAACTAACCTGGGGTTTACATTGGCTTCAAGATATTCTCTAGCTTGTGCTATATGCTTCAGTTGGGCTAATATTGCTAGCCCGGAATTAGTGGTTGCGTGCTCCAAATGAACTAAAACCTTCTCCAAATCTTTCACCACCGCCGAAAATTGAATTCTATCAGGTTGTCCTAAACTTAAAAGAAACAAATCACGAGATAAACCCTCGGCTAAATCAACCACTTCGCCAGCCGATTGTACCGCCAAAGCACTCCAAGATCGGTCATTAAAAATCTTATCTAAGGCTTGTAGACGATTATGAGTATTTTCGGGTAGCGATCTTAACCAAAATGTCGCTTTTTCTAAATATTTCTGATATGTTTCTGGATTATTGAGCCAATCTACAGCTACAAGCGGCCTACCCAGAGCTAAATTAGCTATATCCTTAGCTAGGGTCCGGCCGGTTCCATAGTTATCTATCAAATAATCATAAATAACCGCGGCTGGTACCGGATTAAAATATAAGATCTGACTACGAGATAAAATTGTCGCTGGTAGTCCAGACTCGTCTTGAACCAGTAGTACTATTATAACCTTATCCTGGGGTTCTTCAAGGGTCTTAAGTAGAGCGCTTTTAGCTTCCTCACTCAGTAAGTCAGCTTCCTTAATAATCCCAATTTTATATGAATCAAGGAAGGAACTTAAGTGAAGGGTTTTAATAAATTCTCTAGCCTGGGAAATTGATATGCCCTTTTTACCCGCTTCTCTTTCTAAAATATATAGATCACTGTCAAAACCACTTCTTCCGCCTTGAAGATTCTTAGCAAAAGCTACGGCCAGAGCATTTTTAGCTAAATCATCACGACCACAAAAAATATAAGTCTGAGCAATTTTTCCATTGCGCCCAGCTTTATCTAAAAATTCCACTACTTTCGAGTGTCCGACCGCCGGCCACTGCCACTTATATGTGCTCATGATTTTTTATTACTCAGCAGTTATTTGTCCCAAATTAGAATTTGTAATTCCCAGACCTTGCTGCCGCATGACATTAAAAGCATCTTGAGGACGACCTAAATAATGCAACTCTAGCTTCACTGGATCAAAATAATAGGCCTTGCCTTTATCTTCAACCTTAATCAAAATTCTACCTGCTAACTGACGCCAAGCAGACGGACTGTCTTGTAGGGCAGAAAAATTTTTATTAGAAATTCCTAAACCTAATTTTTGCATCACAGAAAAAGCATCCGCTGGTCGTCCTAGAAAATATCTCTTATTATCCACCGGATTAACATACCAAGCTTGCCCCTTATCTTGAACCTGTAAAAGTATGCGACCCCTAACCGCTTTTGATAAAGATCCGGCCGGTGATGTGGTGCCTGTAGAACCCGTTACCGCGGGGACACTCAATTTAAAAGACTGCCCGTCAGTCAACATATATTTATCAGAAATTTGCACACCAATATTTTGCAGTTGACCGTTTACGGCATAGAAAGGATGACCATATTCTTTATTTCCCTTACCTTCATAGACAGCTAAATATGGACCAGACGCCAAATTTTTTAGAGCTGTCTTTCCGGAATTAAGACGAATGCTGGCAATTTCCTTATCTCTATAATATGTAGAGTTATTACCTGTCAAAGAATAAAGTTTAACAGTCGGCTCTTTTGGTAACTCTTCACCAGTTGCCGAAGAAACACTGAAATTTGTAATATTTAAAGACAGCTTCTGACTAGGAGCGCCCGGCTTAATATTTATATTCCAGAATATACTATCTCTTTTAAATTCATCGCTAATACCAAGAGCATAAGTTCCAGAAGGATATTCGAAACTAAATCTGCCACTAGCATCGGTCTTGGTGGTTTGCAAAACTTCAGCTAGACTACTACCACTAGTTTTATATAAACGCACTTCCTTATTAGATAAATTTTTTCCCCTAGCATCAACTACTGTGCCGGAAATTCCGCTGGTTTGAGCTGTAAAAACCGCATCTTTATCCTCAGGCGTAGAGACATCATAAAAAGTCACCGTGTTACCGTCCGAATCTTTGGCTGTTAGGGCATAAATTCCCGATTGTCCGGACCGATAAGTATTATAAGGAGCTGCATAAACCACTACTTGACCGCTGGCATCAGTTTTATAATCAGAAATTTTACCGCTATCGGAAATAACCGGTCGGCCGTCAGCATCATATTGCTGGCTGTACAAAGAAAAACTAAAATTCTTCTTTAATTCACCCTGACTATCACGCCACACGATAGTTAAAGTCGGCAAAATCTTAGTAATATTTCTATCATATCCGCAAACAAATTTAGCGGCATCAAAGAACCAATACTCACCTTGATCAGCTCGCTTGTCCCAAACTTTCAGGACGTAACTTTTACTGCTACTAGGATAAAAATTTACTTTAGCGCGTCCGTAAGCATCAGTTGTGCCACTGCCAACTTTTGTTCCCGCATAAGGAATCCCTGTCGGCCCAGCCAGCTGTTCGTAGAATTCATACTTAAGTCCAGCTGCCGATCGACCAGATCCAGTTTGTAAGGTTATATTAAGGTTGGCCTTATCGGGGCAAGTATTGGATGACTCAAAAATAGATGATAACAAAGTTAAACTACGATTACTTGACTGAGTGTTGCCAATGGTCGTATCCCAAAAATATTGATACTCATTATCCTCTCCTTTAACGCCCAAAACATAGGTACCGGGCGCTAATTCAATATAGCCATAACCATCCGTACCGATAGTAAAATCGGCAACTTTATCTCCTCTCTCATGCTGGTTTCCTAAGAGTATTTCTTGTTCAAAAACTTCAACCTTTACTCCGGTAGCCAACTTTCCGGCAGAATCTTTCAATTGCAAGCGAAATTTATTTAGATAAAAGTTAACTGTGCTCATCTGTCCATCAGAAACATAAAGATTATAAAGATAAGAATGGGACCCATCTATAGTTACATCTAAAACATAATAATCAACTAAATCTCGCCCCATACTTCTCACACTTCCTTGAGGTAAATATACTTTTACCGCCCCCGATGAACCAGTGTTGAGACTGGCTAATAATTCATTTTTTGCCGTCAGTAAAGAACCGCTTGAGTCGCGAAGTTGGGAATAAACACTAATTCTGGCATTTGTCAGAGGATTGCTGTCCGCTTTCTTAAAAATAAAATTTATACCGCTCAGAGTTTCTTCAATTAATCTTTCCTCTCCACAAGCGATATCATAGTTATAATACCAAAAACTAGCATTATCTTTATTTATAGTCTGAACTCTAATAGCGTATGTGGCGCTCGCTACATCAGAATTTTTCCAACTAACTTTTGCTCTTCCTAAAGCCGAATCTGTTGTTCCGCCAGCTACCCTTGTCGCTGGCTTTGGTTGTCCGTTGACATCTAGCTCTTGCTTATAGACATCAACCTTAGCTCCAGAAATAAATGAACCTGATGCATCACGAGCTACAAAATTAACTACGCTGTTTTCTTCACAAACAGCAGCTTGAGAACCTAGCGGTAAAATTAATAAAAAAGCAGCCGCCCAGGTTAATTTGGTAATTGTCCTCATCATTTTATTAAATATTAGATTATGTTAATAATTATAGCATGTTTTCGCAAAAAACCAACTCATCTAACGTTGATTTTTAGCCTAATAGCTGATATATTAGTCACTATAAAGCTATTATGATCAACTCCCCACGTAAATTGATTATTTTGACTGGAGATTTAGCCTGCCTTCATCTGGCGCTATTTCTAACTCTAGTCTCTCGTTATTCTCTTGACAGTTTATCTCAAAACTGGCAAAGTCATTGGCCTTACTTCCTGCCAGTGTTTTTGATTTGGTTGGTTATTCTTTATATTAATGATTTCTATAACCTAAACTCCGTAGGTACCAGTAAACACGGATATGGATCATTACTAAGTGTAGCTACTATCAGCAGCACTCTGACTGTTTTATATTTCTATCTCAATCTCAAAAGCACGATCGCGCCTCGCACCAATTTAATTCTATTTATTTTCTTTTTTCTTGGCGCTTTCTATGTTTGGCGCCGTCTCTACCAGTCCTATATCAACCGCTTCAGCCCTAAAACTAAATTAGCCCTCTTTTGTTCACCGGAAAAAGCTCAACATCTCTTAAAACAAATTACTGAAAATCCTGGTGCCGGTTACAACCCTGACTATATAATAAGCAACCCTGATAAGCTTCAAGAAGCCATTTTCACTCTCGTTGACCGACAAATTAAAATGGTGGTGATTAGTGAAAAATTTGTTCCTCATGGCGATTTAAACCGTTTGTTGGCTATTTGTTGGGAAAATAGTTTAGGTATTTCTGACTACACTAGTTTTTATGAACAAATCAGCGGTAAGGTGCCAATTGAAGAACTGGATTCTGCTTGGTTTTTAAAAAATATCCAATCTCGACAAAAAAAATATTTTGATTGGTCTAAGCAAGCCGCGGACTATATTATGGCTGGCGTTATCTTAATTACTACCCTACCGCTTTGGCTGGTCGTAGCAATAATTGTTAAAATTTCCAGCCCCGGACCAATCCTTTTCCGCCAAAAAAGACTAGGACGAGCCGGCCGGATTTTTACAATCATTAAATTCCGAACCATGACGGTTGAAGAAAAAATTATCACCCCCGCCGGAAATTTTCTCCGACAAACTCGTCTTGATGAACTTCCTCAATTAATAAACATTTTAAAAGGTGAGATGAGTTTTATCGGACCACGACCAGAAATACCGGAAATAGTTGAAGAAAGAGAAAAACAAATTCCCTTTTACCGCATGAGACTACTTGTCAAGCCGGGATTAACCGGCTGGAATCAAATATCTGGTCGTTACCACTCTTCTTCCTATGAGGATACGCTAGAAAAATTACAATATGATTTATTTTATCTCAAACAGCGCTCTTTTTATCTAGATTCTATTATTTTATTAAAAACAATCGCCACAATAACTAGCCGCAGCGGCCGCTAAACAATGAAAAAATATTTTACTCTTCTTAATCGCTTCTTTACTCTACCGCTTATCCTAAAAGACTGGCTTAAGTTTAGGCATATTAATGATAAGCGTTTTCCTGTATTAATCAGAGATATTGTCCCCTATCTGCAAGACAAAACTACTACTACTGAGTTTGACTTACACTATATTTATCATCCGGCCTGGGCGGCTAGAGTTATAGCTAAAATACGTCCTCTTGAGCACGTCGATATTTCTTCCAGTTTATCTTTTTCTACTATCGTCTCAGCCTTCGTGCCGGTTAAATTCTATGATTTTAGGCCAGCTAATCTTGATCTGACTGGCTTAACCTGTAACCGGGCTGATTTAAACACCTTACCCTTTCCCTCTGAAAGTATTGAAAGCTTATCTTGCCTACATACAATTGAACATATCGGTTTAGGGCGCTATGGAGACGACTTAGATCCAGGTGGCGATCTAAAGGCTATTAAAGAGCTGCAGAGGGTTGTAAAAAACGGCGGTCATTTATTAATTGCCGTACCTATAGGCCAACCCAAATTACGCTTTAACGCTCATAGAGTATATTCTTATGAACAAATAATCTCCTATTTTTCTGCTATGGAGCTAGAAGAATTTAGTTTAATTTCTGAAAGAGAAAAAAGAATAATTTATCAGGCAGATCCCAAGCTATGTGATCAGGAAAAATACGGTTGCGGCTGCTTCTGGTTTAAAAAGAAAATATGATTACTATGAAATTAGTCGGCGGACTAGGCAATCAGTTGTTCCAGTATGCTTGCGCTCGCTCGTTGGCTCAAAAATATAATACTAA
>Ga0100378_1006176_pt1 | contig 10864 bp, 11 predicted proteins | sample CryGeymeta201502_FD_81535 | JGI IMG/M metagenome (GOLD analysis project Ga0100378, IMG submission 81535) | Groundwater microbial communities from Crystal Geyser aquifers in Utah, USA - Crystal Geyser metaG 2015-02 | ecosystem: Environmental > Aquatic > Deep subsurface > Groundwater | place: USA...
AGTATAACAATAAAATAGAACCATGACAGCTCTTAGACTGAGAGTACGAACATAATCGAGTGAATCAGAGTCCTATCAAGGTAGCTAGTATTTCCTCTGCTAACGTTCCTTCTAATCTATTAACTTTGTTGATTAATCAGTCAGTCTTTTTATCCAAAACATTCATCGATAATATTAGCAGCAGCCCAGCAGTAGGCAAATGGTCAGCAGTCGTAGTCATAGCTACATTCTGGTCGAGTAATATCGGCAAGAATAGAAACCTAAGTATAAGAGCATGAAGAAAGGGTTTTTACAATCACTGGAAATAGTCAGTAAGAAAGTCATGAATCAACTGCTCAGTTATAATAGATGTCTAAATCTAGCAAAGAATGATATTTACAATAGGGCTTATGGGGCCATGTTCGGTTTCCTCATTGGAGACTCCATCGGAGCTTACTTAGTTAATTTGCCTTATAACGAAGTCTAGATAAATTCAGCGCTTCTGATGAAAGGAGGAGGTGTCATGGACTTGAAAAGTGGATAATGCACAGATGAGTGGGAAATATGTCTAGCTCTTAGCTAGGCCCTTATTGAGGGAAAAGGATTTTACAATCAAAATATTGTGGCCCAAAAATATCTAGAATGGCTCGAAAGCGAGCCTTCAGATTTACCAGTATTGATGGGTATTGCCTTTGGTGAGATTCGAAAGAAAAGAAGAGCAGGAATAAATGATGACCGTGCTATAGGAGAGCAGCTACTAGCCAACTCCTTAAGAAACATGAAACAAGAAAGTAATTTAGGTTTGATAAGACTCATTCCTCTAGTCATTTGGTCCTTATAACTGGAAGACTACCAGTTCGAAAGACTAATCGCAGAGTAAATGAAGCTAATAACACCCAACTAATTTGTTAGCGAATCTTCCATAGTATACGCTACTATGTTGAGATGCATCATCAAGACAGGAGATCACATGTTGGCCTATCATCAGGCATCTCAATATGTTTACAATTTTGGCTCAGAACAGATGGTGGAAATATGGAATTTTATCGAGGAGAACCTTTAACTCAAAATGACATCAGCTACTGCTCAGAAATTACAGTTTCCTTTCGTGTATGCAGTCAATTAAATGCTGGAGATTGACAAGAATAAAGACATGAAAAAGCAGTTCATTGACTCAAGTGTCAGAGTAATATCAAAGGGTCACAATACCGATACGAACGGGAGCATTGCGCTTGGGATGGTGGGAGCAATCATTGGTTATAACAATATTCCCTCTTACTTTAGAAGCAAAATAATAAATGCGAGTTCAACACATAGGAAAAACAGGGTCAGAAATTATAGCTCACAAAGAGTGGTGGAAGTAGTTGAAAAATTACTAAACAATGGAGCTAAGTAGCATTTCTGATGATTATTTATATTGATGTTTATTATTTAAATCAATGCATAAACTCATCATTGACCCTGACACTGAACTCCTTGGCCTTCTTCCTCTTCATCTTACTCTTCTTAATTTTTGCGACATTTAGGATTCAATAGATCATCAGAATAATCATCCATGGCAAAGGCATCAGCTTTGTTTTCCAAGCCAGAATTAGTATTATTGTATGAAAAAGCCTTTCCAATTGCCTCAAGATGGTCTTTTCCTATTTACCCCTGCTTAGGGAAGACAACAAGAAATTCAAAATAAAGATTACCATGAGACATCGAATCTTTGTAGAAGGGCATTCCTAAATTTCTAATGGTCTTCAGTTCCTTGTTTTCAAGAATCTATCCAGGAGCAGTAGCAATTAAATACTCTTTTCCATCAAGATGTTTGATTGTAGTGGTCACTCCTGTCAAAGCTTAAAGGAGACTGATTTCCCTGATGATAACTAAATCGGCTCCTCTTCTTTCGAAAGTATCATGCTTTAGGATGGTGACACGAGCATACACGTCTCCTGCCATAATGTCAGGCAATTCATCAGCCTAGCCATAGAATATGTAGTCATGAGAGTCAGGCACTCCAGCATCGATAGCAACTTGGAGTACCTTTTCCTGTTATTTTACTCTCTTGCCTCCACACCCCTTGCATTTATCTTCCTACTTCATAGTCTCCCCTTTGCCTTCACATTGATCACATCGAGTCTGAACTTGAGTCATCATTCCGGGTCCTACTTGCATTACTTTCATCCTGACTCCACTTCCTTTACAAGCCTCGCACTTGAAACAGTTGCTGCCACCCTTACCATCACAATCGTTACATACTCGGTACCTAGTAACTGTCACTTCTTTCATGGTTCCAGCGTATACTTATTACAAAGTAACCTCAACTTTTACCAGCTTTGGCTTCATTTTCTTTGGCCTGTTGTCTTTCTGCTTTGGATTGAAAAAATCAAAAATGTTGCCTCCCATACCAGGTGGTCCTCCGTTCTTGACACCTTACTCTCCATACTCATCATAAAGCTGTCTTTTCTCAGGGTCAGTGAGGGTATCGCAGGCATCTTTGAGTCGACTAAAACGAGTGGGATCACCTCCTCGATCAGGGTGTTCCTTGAGGGCCTTCTTTCTGTATGCCTTTTTGATTTGTTAGGTGGTTGCATCTTTGGGAACTTATAAGATTTCGTAGAATTCAGTAGTATTAACTTATTCTTTCTTTTCAGGCTCATCAGTCTGTCCTTGCATTCCTGGCATGCCACCAGGCATTCCTCCAAAGAACATGATTCAACAAAAATTAATGAAAGAGGTAATTTTATAATAGATGAAAACTCGAGGCGGTTTAAGAGCTAAAAAAACTTGCAACGACCATTCTAAATCTCTTCCCACAAACATACTAACAAATGCCACAGATAGCATTAAATTATAGCAGAAAAAGAATCCGGTGTGGACACTAGAGAAACTGGCCACTAACTATGTGCCAAATGAAATTATAGGTCGTGACAAAGAAAAAGCAGTCATTGCTGAGTTTGTCTAAAATTGTGTGATGAATCGAATCAATAGCAAAGTATTGTGTAATTCATAATTAACCTAGACATTTCTGGAATCCCAGGGATTGGAAAAACCGCCTCGACTATGGAAATTGTCCGTCAATAAGAAAAACAGTTCGGGCGAAATTTCAGAGTAAGTTTCATCAACGCTTTGACTCTAAAAAAGCAAGAAGATATCTATAAGCTGATATGGAGTTTTCTGACAAAAGAAGCAGAGAACTAAACTAATATAGCTGTCAAGCACCTCTGTTCAAGGATAGAATAAAAAATTGCAAAAATAAAAACAAATCATTTGATAGTCATCGACGAAGTTGACTTCCTTGTGACTAAGGATCAAAAAATATTTTACAATCTGTTTGAATGGGCATCAAGCGTCACTTCTAAATTAAGTCTAATATTGATAGCTAACACTATGGACTTTCCATAAAAATTGTCAGGAAAAGTCACCTCAAGAATGGGAAATAATCGGCTGGTCTTCACTCCCTACACTTACTAGCAAATTCAATAAATCATCAATTAAAGGTTGATTGGTTGCAAATATTTTGCAGCAAATGCGCTCGTTTATGTTTCCAAGAAATTGTCATCATTCAATGGAGATATGCGTACAGTCTTGGAAGTCCTGAGGTAGGCAGTCATAACTCATGAGGAAAATGGAAAACTTGGGAAAATATCAATTGAGTCTGTCCAAAAAATATGGGATTTGAAAACAACTGACAAAGAGAACAATCCACCTTAAAGAACAATTCGTGATGAGATAATTGATTTGCTGAAGAAACGAAATGGCGAGAGCACTTCCCTCGAACTTCAGTAAATTTTAGGACAACACGGAATCACAACAACGGGGTTGCTGACTTTACTGAAGTAAATGGAGGAGCAGGGAATAATTATTCTCAAGAAAGCGATGAAAGGTTTGTTCCAATGCTACAGAGTAAAGCTAGTCAATTGTTTAGACCCCTGATTATTTAGTTTTATGTTATGCTTGATAATCGTTTAAAAATACAGAACATGGCTGACAGTATCAGAATTTAAGAAAATATTATGGAGACTATCGCCTGGATTGGCCAAAAAGAGGCAGAAATGGAGATTCTCAGACAAGAGCTCAACCATTAGATCACTTTCAATCTCAAAGATACATACCTAGCCATCGCGGGAGATCAAACTTCTTTGACATACAAAAGACTCCTTAGCTATTTGAATCTGGCATAGCCATCATATCAATTACAGAGATGTGTTCGATGGAACAGTCACAATAGCAGTTTGAAGTAGCAATTTTGTTATTCAGCTTGTCTTTTGCTTAATTTTCCGCCTTACTTATAAGCAAAGAGGATCGCCTCTTGGCGAAGATGGCAATAGAGAGAGAATGTTTAGGAGCAATTCCTAATTATTTGCTAGATCTCATCAGAAGAATTTTGTTGCTCGAATTATCAGTCCATTAATTTTGCCGAAAAATCCAGCCAAACAGTCATTTCCTTCTTGAAGAATGGATAAGGAATGTAACTGATGAGGAAGGTGACCTCGATTTAGACCTATTTAATTCTTTCATTGATGAAAATGACAAGTAAAAGGAGGAAGAAGGAGAACTGTTTGTTAGGTATCTGAAAACAACAGGAAATATTACAGCCGAAAGGCTCAGAGATTTGTGGATTGGGGATTCGAAAGATAGCATTCTCGATCAGATAGATACTTCTACAAAATTAAACAGGCTTACTACTCAGATCACCTCACCAACAAGTCCCAAATCTTTACTTTCATGCAAATCTATGAAATAGACCACGATGAGAGCATAATTCTTTGACTGTTTGAATCGACCAATGATTGCTGAAGACAACGAACTGAGGAAGAAAAAGTCGATAGAAAAGCATCTGCATCGAATCGATGCCAATCATAAAATGAAGTACGTCGCTAAGCTTAAAAAGCAAAAGAGTCAACATCATTTTACAATCAGTATAATTCTGCAAACTATAAAGTAGATTATAGATGTGGAGTGGAAGACATAACAGCTGAGAATAGATCTATGCCTTTGTACTGACTTTTACTCAGTCTTATTCTTTGACATCCTCCCAAAAGATAGAAATGGAACAGTATTAGCATCGAATTTTAAAGATCATCTCCAATAATTTGGCTACCATCTTGATTTAAATCAAATATATTTCCTGTTCAAGAGGTACTCAAAGGAAAGTGGAAAATTAACATTCAATGGATTCTGCTCAATATTTGACGTCAGCGATGATGAGTTCAATCTCATCTAAAAAAATAGATTTGTTTAGTCTTTGAGCGACATTGATGTGGAAACAAAAAGATTAGTGTTCGAACTTATTGCCACAGCAGCATTTAATTAGGAAAAAATCAACAGCCTTAAGGTATAGCTGCTGAAAGTATGTAGCGATCTTGGAACAACTCTTGATTTTATTTTCAAGGACTTGGAAGACGGCCTTACTGAATAAAATATTAAGTACCTCTACAAAAAATACATGAAAACTTCAATTTCCAAGAAGGACCTTAAGCTGCTATGGAAAAAAATGGGATTAAGCCTGAGAAAATAAGAAGCAATCCATAAGTTCCAGCTACTCAGTGAACTACTTCCCAGTAATACTATCAGAAAAACAAAATTAAATATATGATATTGATATTGATGATTCAATTATTTGATCAAAGGGATGGGAAATCTTCAGTGTTGATGACACCCTTGTTTCCTCTGCTTTTTGTGTTCTTAATATTTGCAGATTCTTTGTATCCTGCTTTCTGAACGTATTGCTTGTCCTTAGCAAATTTCTGTTAGATGTTATCTTCGGGATGACTCAAGTAGTATTCGATTTTATCTTCAAGGTCCTTGATAATTTTGTCCAGTTCTTCAACGTTCTGAGGAGGTATAATTTTAACTGAATCGAATGACTGAGCCACAAAGTAGTCGTGAGACAAACGATTTGAATCAACAATTTACTCTTCTTTTTGAGCTTGCTGTTTCTTTTTGTTGTACTTAGTTTTGGGAGTATCGTCTTCCTCATCCAGTTTAGACTTTTTCGGCTGAATAACCTCAACTCCTTTTTCTTTAGCCCATTGGCCTTTCTTCAGCTCATCCTTGATGTTGACATCTTTCTTCTCCTCTCTTTTTTGCTTTTCTTCAGTTGTAGGATAAAGCCTTTTGCAGTAATCAACAAGGAAAGCACACGTATCAATCTCTTTTTGATTTCTGTTCGGTCTCTTTCTTTCAATTTTCTCATCCTTTTCTCCTTGCTCAGGCTATTTGTTTTAGCCTTCTGTAATTTTTCCATCAGGATTTTTTTCTCTTAATCTCTGCTTTTTCCTTTCAGCTTTCTCTTATTCCCACTATTATCTCTTTTTCTCTTGAACCTTGGTAGCCCATCCAATCCATTTTATTTTTTCTTGCTCTGTTTCGTATTATTTCCTTTTTTCATCATATTCATTGTTGATTTTGCCTAATTCTTCCCTGAGTTTGTAGATATTTTCCTTGAGAGCTTTAGACTCTTCAGAGAGGTGCCTTGTCTAAGTGTTCTCATCAACAACTTAAGCAATCTATTTCATCTTGTCAAAAAATGTGGCAATGTCCTCTTTGATATCTTCAATTTTGAATTCAATTTATTATCGTTCCTTGTAAAGGTCAAATCTCTCTGCCTTTATCTTATTCTCTTTATCTTTGATTCGAGCCAAATCTTCCTCAAGCTCTTCAAAATTTCCATCTTTGCTGTCTGATTGCTCAGTTTCTGAAGAAGGCCTTTTGGCTTCAAGTTTAGCTCTTGTTATTTTAGTCAGAAGATTATTGAGTTAAGATTCTTCTTTTTTCGAGAGAATTTTAGTGGACATGATCTGCTCGATCCTTCTCCTCTCTTCATCAAGTTACCAGTTGGTCATCTCCTCATAATTTTTATTTGACCTCTTGGCGGGCTTATTCCTATTTTTAACCTCTCTTATCTGTCCAATCAAATCATTGACTTTCGTTTGCAGTCGATTGATCTTTCCTGTCTTGCGGTAAATCTCATCATTGATGACCTCAATATCGTACTCAAGAACAAGAATACACCTCTTACCGAGTTCAACCTTTTTCTTGTATTCATCAATCTCATGGTCGTATTCCTTGTTCAGCTTCTTGATAGCTTCCTTTTTTTCTTGTCTGGCCTCTTTGACCTTCTTGATTTTTTCCTCAATGTCATTGAGCTTTTTCTGTTTGGCCTTCTCATCAGGTTTGTGCTTTGGCTTTTCTGGGAGAGGAGGGATTTCTGTGCGGTAGTTGATGGCATTTTAGTTGTACTCGAAGCCAAAGCGCACGGGGAATTAATCTTTAGCTCTGTAGGCAGGTCTTTTGTCTAACACTTTGCTCATGGTAAAAAAATATTAAATCAACTAATTGTAATTTGAGTATTCTTCTATCATAAACATACGATGATTAAGGTCAGTTCTCTCTTTCCTCGTGATAAGAAACATCAACAAATCGGTATCCAAACAGACTTTCTGCTCCCCAAAGTTGTAAGAAAGGCAGAGAATGAAAAGAACTGGCACCATCTTCGGAAGTCCCAATACCAATCGCATTTGTCATCTCAAGTCGATTAAAATTCTCATCTATTAAACCGCAGTTATAACTCTTCAGTCATAATGCCCAATTCATCAGGGATACTGAAGAAAAAGAATGATGAAGGCAGGCGTATATAGACAAAATATTTTAAGTTCCTAAGCCCGGAAGAAGTAGCTATCATATTATTAAGAATCATACCAAATAAGCAATAATGAGATTTCTTCTCGGATGTCCAGAACCAAGAAAGGATGCAAGAATACTGATGAAGAAAATTAATCTATCTTATGTAAGCAGGCAATTAATAAAACCATCTGAGAAAAATATCGACTAAAGTTCTGAAAGTATGACTATAGATATACCTTAAATCACTACACTTAGCGTCACCATCAGATAAGTGATTCAAACGATCAGAAATATTTATCAAGAGAACAATTAAGAGGAGGCAACTCAAAAAATTTTGTTCAAAAAGATAAAATTAGCAGCTCTGCGAGTCATCAAAGAAACTGATTGCCTTTAGATAAATATGGCAGAAGGTGAGAACCATAGATCTGCTTTAGAAAAATACTTAGCGACATATATAGAGAATATGGAATGTAAGGGAGGTATAAAAAACTATGGAAATAAAAGATATCTCAATAGATTTTACGATGAAATATACAGAAGATACCAAAAGCATCCTTTTATTGAACGGAAGACAGAAATGGCTGAAGAAGAGGATATTGATAATAACCAATAGTTGATTCAAAATCAATAGAGCAAAGAAAACCTGATGATAAAAAAGAAAGCCAAAATGACCTAGTCAGCAATCAAGATGAAATTTTATGATAATTTTAGAAAAGAAGTGGAGGTCCTTTCGACAGACACTGAGCAAATCTTGAACAATGAAACGAGAAAATATTCCTAATTATGATCATCTTTATGTTATTTATTATTTATCTACAAGAAAGCTCCATGACCGATTTTGATCATCAGTCAAACCTTTCGGCATACTACAATACTTTTAAGGTGAGCCTCACTAGGTAGCAGCAACGAACTATTCACACTCTCCTGCCTAAAACTTACTCGTTTCAGCCATACAAAAGTACACGCTCTCTTGACTAATAGTCCCTTTAGAACAGGCCACTTAAAAGTAAGAGTTTCAATATGAAGAGAAGCACCAACCTCTTTCTGTAAAGGATGAAAAGGATCCTGATTACTCAGCTCCATATGTCCCGCGTACTCCTAAAGACCCGCCAAGTCAAAAACCTGAGAACCCATCAGGAATTCCAGGAGGATAGGCATTTATGGAGTGTTACCTTATTCTTAAGAAGTTGAAGAAGAGTATTTATTCTTGGCCTTTTAAGGTTCCAGTCGATCCAAAAGCATTGAAGATCCCATAATACTTGAATGTAATTCAGGAGCCTATGGATCTGAGAACGATGGAGGATCACCTTAAGAAGTAAGTATATAGTCATCCTTCTGAATTTCATCGAGACATATATAAGATGCTGATGAACAGCTATAAGTTCAATCAAAAAAATTCAGAAGTATTTCAAACAACAGCTGATTTTTAGGAGGAGTACATAAAGATTGTCAAGGATGCCAAGGAGGGGAAACTTAAATTTCCTGACAAAAAGATTACACAGGAGGAGATAGCTGTGTCTTAGCCTATTATTCCAGAAGGATTAACAAGCATGGAGGTATAAAAGCCAGTTCCTCAAACAAAAACTGTTCGCCACTACACGAAAAAAGACAAATCATAAAAACCAGATGGCAAGGATAAAGAAAGATCAGCTCACAAGGAGAAGGATAAAGACAAAATGGATATTGAAAAACATGATGACACTTTCAAAATAAAACAATAACACATCGAAAGTAGTTTCATAAACCCCTTTGAAACATTCTATTCTCCTATTGAGCAAAAAAATCATCACTAGCCTCCTCCTAAACAATAGATCAAGGTTGAGCCAAAATATGAAATTAAGAGTTAAAAAAAACCTTCTAAAATAGAGCCACGCCACAATATAAAGGCATAAATAAAGCAATAAATACCAAGCAAAAATGAGCAAGGCTAATCAAAACCTGCAAAAGAGATTAAAGTTGAACATAAAGAGTCAAACTAGTGGGACCCTGAGTTTTCAGTATCTTTGGAGAACATGAAAAAGAGCAAGAGCAAGGTGGCTCATGAGAAAAAAAATAAAGAGAAGAAGTAGAAACATAAGAAGGGAGATGTATTTGAAAGTCCAAGCTAAATAAAGGAGCTTAAAGAAACGACTCAAGCATAAAATGAGAAAGCAAAAGCTTATAGTGATGTACAAAAACGGCTAAATGATGTGGTCAAAAAATTAGGATAGTTTATATTTCCGAAGGCCAAAATAACGAAGCAATCTCAAAAAGCAATGCACAAAAATTAGCATCCGAACTTCACAAACTTTACCACAGTGACTGCCGCTGAGAAAAAGAAATTGGCAGATAAAATAGCTTCCTTGTCGAATCTGGATTTGAAGTACGTTATTTAAATTTGCTATCGGAACAAAAGATTAAAATCGAGAGATGATGAGGGTGTTTATTAAATTGACCTTTAAAAGCTTGACGGAAAAATTCTTAAAGAGTTGAGTAATTTCATTGGAATGAGGATAAAGAAGTCCAAGAAGGAAACAGGCAAAAGTAAGGAGTCTTAGAAAGGCAATGACAAGAGCAACCCAGAGGAACCTTTCGATCAAGACGAAGCATATGAGCCTGAGTAAGAGGAGGCGGATGATGAAGAGGATAATCGCCAGGAAGAGCCTGAAGATTTCAATCGTTTGGATGAAGAGTATTATTTAATGAGGCATGATCCTCATGAACCTTTTCGTGATCCTTCCAATGACGGGAGAAATTTCAGGTTGGAGATGATCGAATCATAATAAGGGCCTAACAACAATGACGATATGTCTGATGGATTCCAATTCTGATAGAGTATAATTGAATTTTTTATAATCATTTGTTCCTTCTGTCATGATCTCTTTGCTTATTTGTGTTCCTTCCTTTGTCATGATTTTATTGTTTCTCTTTTGGCTTGTATCTATAGCTCTTGCTGCTCTTCTTGTACCCCTGGCCTCCTTTTTTCTCAGGCTCTTCTTCAGTACCTTCTTTCTCACGAAATTCAACTCTGCCCCTTTTACTGGATTACCCGCCCTCAAAATCATTATCTTCTTCAGGTATTTTATCATTATTTTTAGCAACATATTTTTTCTTGGGGCCGTCTTCTTGCTTTCTCTCATCTTTTGCAGCATACTTTTTGTTGCCACCTTGAGCATTTGAAGGGCCGAAGGTTGGTTTATTAGCATTATTTTTCCGAGCTTATTATCTGTTGATTTGCAGACGCTGATGATGAAGAGCGTTGATATGATTGAGGTACTGTTCATTCGTAATC
>Ga0100378_1006180_pt1 | contig 10860 bp, 12 predicted proteins | sample CryGeymeta201502_FD_81535 | JGI IMG/M metagenome (GOLD analysis project Ga0100378, IMG submission 81535) | Groundwater microbial communities from Crystal Geyser aquifers in Utah, USA - Crystal Geyser metaG 2015-02 | ecosystem: Environmental > Aquatic > Deep subsurface > Groundwater | place: USA...
AATTATTTATCATTAAAATTATTGTTTCTATTCTTTTTTTTCCTTTAAATTTTTACTTTTAACTACTTCATCCACTTTCTTTTCATGGTGTCAAGCAGATAAAACAACTCTTAATTAACTCTTATTAGTATATAATTTCAATCACTATTTATTATATAACTAAATTATTAGTTTACTATATATTTCATTCGTTAGCTATTATTTCTACTAGAAAATTTATTATTGCTTCTATAGTTTCACATTCTATGTATTTGCTTAATCATTAAGTTGATACTAAAAAGTAATATTTACTTCTATCTTTATCTAGGAAAATTATCATTTTTAAACGGGTTTTCAGTAATATTTTGTAACAATTGTTAATAATTCAAATTGATTATGAAGATATAGTAAAAGTATAACTTAATGTTTATTTATTTGTTTATTTTGTATATATAATTATTTATAGTAATTCTTAGTAATAATAATTATTATCATAAATCATATAATATAATTTATTTAATTTTTATATAAAATGAAAAACACCTTGTTAAAATCTGATATCGCATCATTAAAAAACAAAGTCCATGAAGTAGAAAAAGACTTTACAGATTACTCTACCGAAATCGAGACAAGAGAGGCAAAATGGAAAACCGCTGAAAGAAAAATAGATGACTTGTTAAGAGTAAACCAAGAGCAATGTACCTTAAATGTAGGAGGAAAGAAATTTCAAGTTTCCTTACACACTTTAAAATCAAGAAGAGGAACTAAATTCTACAAACAAATTTTAAGAGGAGAGATTAAAAAAGACACTGAAACCTTCTACGATAGAGATCACGATTTTTTCCAAATTATTTTAGCCTTCTTAAGAACTGGAAAGTTAAAAGCTGAAGGTCTTAACGACGATCAAAAGGAAGATCTCCTACAAGAAGCTGAATTCTTCGAAATTAACTTTATTTTAGAAACTTTAAGAGCTACAGCTGCAGAAGTTGAATTTACTAAGGTTGAAATTAGCGCTCCTTATACTTATAACGAAGTTGTTGTTGGAACTACTAACCCTAAAGATCTTAAAGATAAAACTTTACTTAAAGGAATGTGCGCTAACTCACCTGCAACTATTACTGTTCATTTCAATAGAGAGGTTGAGACTGAGGAAGTAAACATTGGAGGGTATAATGGTAACTCCCTTGCTTGGTATGTCGGAAACGGAAGAGGAGCCAACATTCAAACTAGTCTTGATAATAAAACTTGGAATACCGTTGGAGTTGTTCCCCAAGAGTTTGGCCATATTCTTACTCCAGTAAAACTTTCTAGATCCAGAGCAAAATATTTAAGATTTTCTCATCATGACTACTTTGGTATTGGTTATTTAGAAGTAAAAGAATTTTCAAAGAAGAAGTAATTTTAAATAATTATTACTTATTAGAATAAAGAATATAAATTCTTAAACTATTTAATCTTTTTATATTTTAATTTGATAATAATATAATTAATTAATATACAATAATAAAATACATTATATAATATACTGCAAAAAGATAATTACTATATATAAACATTATATAAACATTATATAACTTATCTTATTAAAGAGTTTACTTAAATTATTAATTTATCTATTTAATAAGCTATTTATTTGGTTTCCTCGGCCATTTTAGCTAATCTAGTTTTGTGTAAGTCTCTGTTAATAACTTTTCTATCGTGAGTGGCTTTCATTTTTCCGAAGTATTTGTTTTTATCGTCTTTAGTTTGGAATCTACCATGTCCGAATTTTGAAGATGTATCAATGAATTTTAAGTTGATATTTCCGGTTTCTCCAGTTAATGCGGGAGGGAAGAGGGAAGGTCTTAATAATAAAGTTCTTTTTCTGATTCCGACGCATTGTCCTTTAATCATAACGTAGTCGTTGGTAACCATTCCGTAGTGTGGGAATCCTCCCATTGGGGAGATATTCTTTTGAGTAATATCGGATTCGGTGGTGGCATTGTCGTTGACTTCTCTTGCGGATTTTCCGATTCTGTATACTCTTTTATTTCTTTCAGTTCTGTGATGATATCCATTTTGACCTGCTCTGGGGATAGTCCATCTGACTCTTTCTGGATGCCATGCTCCGATACAACCAACTTTTCTTAGACCTTTGTGAGTCTTTCTTGGGAGCTTTTTAACTCCGTATCTGGCAGTGGTACCTGTATATCCGTGTCCTTTTGTAACTCCAATAACATCAACAAAGTCTCCAGTATTGAGAACATCGTGAACTCTGACTTCTTTTTCGAAGTGGCTGAAAGCCCATGTAACTTTTTCTTCAACTGATCCTCCGTTAACTTGAATTTCGATTAAGGGGGCTTTGATTTTTCCTACGTGTCTGATGTCACTCATTTTAGGATGAGCGAGGACTCTGATAACTGAAGCTTTTCTTTTTAATAATGGGAGATCTTTATCAACGTGTTTTCTCCAGTTTTCAGGCTTTTGATATTTTTTAAAGGCTTTGAAATGATCCTTTCCTCTATATCTTTTGTAGAATCTTCTGATAACAGATTCACTTAAATGTTCAGCGAAGAGGGTTCTAATTTTTTTAAGACCTCTGGGAGTCATGATATATCCGGTAACTCCGACAACAACCATTCTTGGGCATTCAATAATTGAAACGGCTTCAACGACTTCTTTTTTGTTTAATCTTGAACCTGGTTTGTTAACTTCTCTTACAATATGTGTCATACCAGCTTTGAATCCGCAAAATGCAGTTAAATGTACTGGTTTTGATGGATCATCTTTTGGGAATTTTCTGATTCTTCCTCTGTGATTTTTTGTTCTTTTTCTAGGTAAAAATCCTAATGAACCACATCTTGGACTCTCGAATTTTCTGTGAGACATTTATATATAATATATATCTAAATTAATTGAAATTGTTTTAATAAATTAATTAATGTAAAACTGCATTAAGTTATTTGTATTTTATAGTTAATTTATTGTATGAAAAATAAATGTAAATAATTTAATAATAATTGTAAATATAACAATGTTATTTGATGTTATTTAATATTATTTAATTTTAATTATATGTTGATTATATAAATAATGAATATTTATAACATTAATATTTTTGATATTGTTCATTACATTAAAAGAACTAGACATACTATATCACTTGATGGAGCAGTCAGAAACCTTAATAAACTTACCATTAATACCCCAAAACAATTCTTGCATCAATTAAGTAATAATCATCTAATAATAATAACTGATTAAATTAATATGTATTAAATATTTTATTTTGTACGTCTAATTAAATTATATTAATTATATTACAATAATAAAGTTAATAAAAAGCATTAGTCTAATCTTATTATATATAAAATAAAAAATGGATAAAATTTTAGAAGACAAAACAGAAGATAAAAAGAAATGTTGTAAGAATCACGAACAAGATATTGGTAAAGATGGTAAGGATGATCATGACCATGACCATGAACATCATCATCACGAACATGAAAATGATAAAGATGTAAATGAAGGTATTACTACTTTCCAATTAGGAGATGAGCTTCATAAATTTGAAGAAGATGATGAGGTAAATTAGAATATATTATAATATCTTATAATTCTTTATAGGTTATTGAATTTATTGGTGAAAGAATAAGAAGACTAGAAAATCTTGAGAAATGTAAGAATTTAAAAAAACTTTTGTTAAGAAGGAATGTTATTCCAAAAATTGAAAACATTGATCATCTAACACAATTAGAAGAATTAGAACTATACGATAATAAATTAAGAAAAATAGAAGGACTAGATAAATTAGTAAACTTAAAGATGTTAGATCTTTCCTACAACATAATTAAAAAGGTAGAAAACTTAGACAACCTACAAAATTTAAGAATTCTTTACTTAGTAGAAAATCAATTTAAAAAGGTAATTTATATAAACACAATTATAACAATAATTATAACAATATAGATTGAAAACCTTGAAAATTTGAAAAATCTTTATGAAATTGATTTTGGGAGTAATAAAATTGCTTTAATAGAAAATTTGGATTGCCTTGCACCAACGCTTGAAAAGATAACCTTGGCTAAAAATAAAATAAGAAGAATAGATAATCTTGGAAGTTTACCTAAAGTTTGGTTTCTTACTCTTCAGTCAAATAGGCTATCAATAATTGAAAATTTAGATAAACTAGTTAATTTAAAAGAGTTATATTTATCTCAGAATTTCTTAACGAAAATAGAAAATTTAGATAAGTTAGTCAATCTAGTTATACTTGATCTAGCATATAATAAAATAGAATCAATTGAAAATTTAGAAAATAATAAATTACTCGAAGACCTTTGGCTAAACAATAACAATATAAAAAACTTTAAAGATCTAAATCATTTAAAATATCTACCAATATTAAACTGTATCTACTTATGGAAAAATGGAGTTGCTGACTTTCCAAGTTATAAGAATACTATTAAAGAAATATGTCCTTCGATTAAGCAGATCGATACTACTTATTTATAAATAAATATATACTATAAAGTTATTAAGTATATTTATACTATTAATATTTTAAATATATTTTTTCTAAAATAATAATCATTATATTAGTTATATGTTTTATTAACTTTTTTAACTTTTAATAATCTTATTTATAATTAATAATGGAAGACATCCCAGAATCAAAATTGAGAGAGTTTAGAGAAGCATTTGATATGTTCGATAAAGATAGAGATGGCTCAATAACAGCAAAAGAGCTTACAAACGTAATGAAATCTCTTAATCACCAAACAAGCGATTTAGAAATTCAAGAAATGATAAACGAAGTTGATATTGATGGTAATGGTAAAATCGACTTTGAAGAATTTGTCTCCTTAATGAATCGCAGAACAAAAGAAACTGATACTGAAGAAGAGGTCATTAACGCTTTTAGAGTATTTGATAAAGATCAGAATGATACAATATCATCAACAGAGCTTCGTCATATTATGACAACAATCGGAGATAAGTTAACAGATGAAGAAGTTGATGAAATGATTAGAGAAGCTGATATTGATGGCGATGGTTATATTAACTATGTTGAGTTTGTCAGAATGATGATGGCTAAATAAATAAAATATAGTTTTTTTAATAAATATATTCTTTTTATTTGATTAGATGACATATTTTAACATAATAATAAACATAATAATTAACATTTTAATTATTAGTTAGATTTAAATAAATAAACTTTTCGTAAATAAAATACTATAGTATATAATTTAGCTTTGCTTATTATATTTTTTTATCTTCATTATCATCTGACGAAGTATACTTATAAGTATATCTTGTTATTTCCTAATTAAAATGAATATAAAGTTGAACTATAAATACAATAAAGAAAAAGTTTATTAATTATGTTATTTATTTACAATTAAACTAATATAGATTTATTTATTAACATAAATACTTAATCATATAATCAAATTATTTATCATAACTCATCAATAATCTCATTTCAAAACTTAACTAGGACAGCTATTACACAAATAACTTCCAGATTTCAAAGTCTTATACGAACACTTCTTACATGATAACTTCTTACACTTATCACATGCCTTTATACAATTCTTACATGTAATCTTTTCACAACCTTCACATTTTTCTAAACATTTCTCACATGTTTTAACACCACATACCTTACAGACTTCATTACTGTATTGTAAGCAATATGTTCCTAAGCATACTTTGCAGTTCCATGAACACATTAGGCAAGCTACAGTTTTACAATCGATACATTTGAATGAGCAGCATTTCTTGCAGAATTTATTATTGCATAGTCCGCAGTCCTTAACACATTCTTTGCAAAAGGAGTTATCATTTTTAACGCATTGGTTGCAGTTAGATTTGCAGTTCCAGCAGTATTTAGTAAACTTACAAATATTGCATTTCGAGCAAGTTTTACATGAAATACTTGAGCAACTATCACAGTTTATAACACAGTTTCCGCATACAAATTTTGAACATTTTAAACATTTATAATCAGATGTCTTATTAATGAAACTAATTTGTTTGCAAGAAGAACATGTTTCAAGGCAGTTAGTGTTTTGTTTATTACCTACTTTTAATATAGAGTTTTTCTGATTGTTAATACCTAATGATTGGCTATTCATATTTTGTAATCTCTTCTGAATTTCTATATATTGATATTGACCATCTTGAAGTAAATTAATTTGAGAGATTAAAGAACAGCATAAATTCTCTAAGCTATTTACTCTTGAGCTTAAATTATTAATTATATCATCTTTACTACTATTATCTTTAGTTTCTTTATCTAGCTTATTATCTTTTTCATCATAGTTCTTAGTAATGTTATTAATAGTATTTATGTTAAGAGATTCCAAAAAACTATTTGAGGCTTTAGAGAAATTATCAAAGCTTTCAGAAAACAATGACTGTGATTTGTTATCATTTAAATTAATTAGTAAGTCATTTTGTAGATTGTTATTAATTTTCAACTGAGATTCATGTGATTCATTATTCTCCTTGTCATCTTTGTTATCTTCAGGCTTTATCGAAGAGTTAAATGTTAAACTAGCTAAATCTGATTTAGATCCATTGTTATCTAGATGAGAGCAACTGTTGATATCGATTACTTGATTTCCGGTATTCATTTTATTACTATCTGGATTATTTATTTGCTGATTCATTTATATTATTAAAATAAATAAAATAAGTCTAATAAATATTATTCTAAATTTTAAATCTTATTAATTAAGTATAATTATAATGTTTAAATAATATAAAGTAGATAGTTATTCAATAAATGTCAATTTCGTATAAATTAAGTTTAAGATAAATTATTAAGTTTTAAACAAAATTACTATTTGTATTTCTTTGATTTTAAAACAAAAACTTATTCACTTATTAAAAATCTCTATTTAAATTAAAATCCATTAGAAAACATATAAATATATAATTTTTATGAAAAATCTTATAAATAAGTATTATTAATACTATGATAATTTATATTTTAATCAATTGACAATTTTAATAGTTTAAGTTATTTTTTAAAAAAAATTTAGGTTGATTTATGATGCTATAATTAAATTGATAGATAAGTTAATTTAGTGTTTATTATTTAGAATATAATAAAAAATGATTAATTTTGAATTCCATAATTTTTATTATTTAAAAATAAAATAAGTATAATAAATTACAATATAAAAATTATTTATATTAAATCAATGGACAATCTTTCATATTCTAATAACTTCAAGGTTCACCCTGAAAAAGAATTTACTGAAGGTCTAAGTGGAACTGGACATTTAGAAATCGGACAAGCATTTATTGAAAACTCAGATAATTTACCTGAAACAGCAAAGAAATACGATTACTATGCTTCTGTTACTATTAAAGTTTTTGGAGAAGAACATGCTAAACCAGTTATTAATAATTTAAAGGGATTGACTGCTATGTTTTTAATGCTCCCTGAAGTAAAAGAAAATAAGGATGAAGTAAATTTTACATTTAGAAATGAAGGAGAGAATGTAATTGCAGAAGTTGGAGTATCCGACAAGTTTTTAGAACTTATGACTCGTGGTCCTACATTTAACGTTGTAGAAAAATTAGGAAATCATGGGTTAAAAATAAGCGCAAGCGGCAAGCTAGGATTTAATCCTATTGACCTATTATCAAAAGAATGTATGGACATAATCGAAACAACTTATGATATTTCTCTCGATATGGGAGGGGATGAACTATTAAGATATCTCTTACAAGTTGTTCACAAAGAACTTAAAAAACAAGCTGAGATGAAAAAAGACATTATTGCTACTGAACTTGCCTTCCCAATTGTAGAATTTCTTGAAAAATATGTTAACTCAACAGATAAAATAGAATTTGATCAAACTTATGACAGAGGTCATTTAAAAAAAGCAATTGAAGACTACAATGTTGAATGGGGAAGCTTTAACAATGAAAAATTTATGTTGTCTAATTTTCAAAACAATGTTGTAAAACAATTTTTAGAAAATGATTTTAAACAGCTATCTCAAGGCTTTTTCGGACCTTACTTCAAAATTTTAGAGTTTATTAACTTAAATTCTTTAGAATTTACTATTATAAGTCACTTTAGAATGGGAAGAGCTTATGGGAAAATTAGTTGCCCAGGAGTTTCAGAGTATGTAAAAGAAAATGTTCTATGTTATTTAAAAAAGTAATCAATTACTTACTTAATAATTATTAATAAATTTTAAGCTTTTTGAATTTTCAAGTGAATTTTTAATATTTTAATATTGTTTTATTGTAAATTATAATTTATTTTTATGTTTATGTGATATACATTATAATTTAGTATATAAAATTATATACTTATATTATATAAAATAGTACTATGGGGATTGGGGATTGGGGATTGGGGATTGGGCCCAATCCCCAATCCCCAATCCCCAATCCCCAATACAAATTTATATTTTAATATTATATGTTGATAATATTAATAGAATTGTATTATGAAAATTGACTTTATAATAAATTGTTAATTCTAAATTAATAATAATAATTAAAAATTATTATTAAAACTATTAATTTTTACGTTAGTAATGGATAATAAAATGGACATTGATAAAAAAATAAAAATAATAAAAACAGATAATAATAAAAATATTGTGAATCATTCATTTGTTGTTTCTGGTATAAAATAAAGTTAAATTTATATTTTAGGAACAACATTTGTTGTAGAAGATAAATACGAATTTATAAAAGGTATAGGTGTAGGAGCATATGGAGTAGTATGTTCAAGTATAAACAAAAAAGAAAATATAAACGTTGCAATAAAAAAAATACCTAACGCATTTGAAGATTTAATTGATGCTAAAAGAATATTAAGAGAAATTAAATTACTAAATTTTTTCGATCATGAAAATATAATTTCTTTATTAGATGTTCCAAAACCTCCATCCAAAACTGGTTATAATGATATTTATATAGTTACTGATTTAATGGAAACCGACCTACATAGAACAATTTATTCTAAACAGGTAAAAAATACTATTGCATTATAACACAATAACAATTATAGAGTATATCAGATGATCATGTACAATATTTTGTTTATCAAATATTACGAGGGTTACTATTTATGCATTCAGTTAATGTAGTACATAGAGATTTAAAACCATCAAATATACTTGCTAATAGAAATTGTGATTTAAAAATATGTGATCTAGGATTAGGAAGAGGAGGGATGGATAATAAAGATGAAACTGATACAACAACTAGTGAGAAAAATTGCTGTTCTATTCCTACTGAACAACCATTAACCGAGTAATGATCTTTGTAGTAATTTGTATTTAGGTATGTTATTACAAGATGGTATAGAGCGCCTGAAGTTATATTATGTCCTAGTGATTATTCAAAAGCAGTTGATATATGGTCTGTTGGTTGTATATTAGCGGAATTATTAGGAAGATCAGCTTTATTTCCAGGTATTCAATTAAGTTAACGGTAAATAATTATTAGGAGATAATTATTTGGATCAAGTACAGAAAATAATAGGAGTATTAGGAACTCCTACAGATGAAGACCTTAAATTTATAACGAATGAACAAGCTAAAAAATTTGTTTTGAGTCTACCTAAACGAAGTAAAAAAAACTTAGCCTCTTTGTTTCCTAAGGCCAATCCTGTTGCATTAGATTTATTATCAAAGATGCTTGTTTTTAATCCAAATAATAGATATACAGTAGAACAATGTCTTGCTCATCCATATTTTAATGGCTTACATAATCCTGAGGAGGAACCTGTTGGTGATGCTCCATTTGACTGGAAATTTGATGATTTAGAACTAACGAAAGAAAATTTACAAAAAATGATATATGAAGAATCGTTAAATTTTCATTCTGATTAAGTATATAAATGAATAATTTAAATTCCATAATTCTTAATTATATGTGGTATAATTTAAAAATTGTATTTAATGTTAAATTAATGTTTAATTAATATTTATATTAATTAAACAATTATTTATTATGAATTATATGAATAAGCATTATCTTAAGAAGAATTTATGTTCAGTTAACAACTTTAAACAAAGGGTTTTCACAAAATATTAATCCATTATAATAAAGAAAATGATTAATATATTGTTTCTTACTAAACTTTTTCTACTAAACTCTTTGCTTCTCAAAATTATTTACTGCTCTCAACTTATTTCAGAAAGTAAAATAACAAAATGTACAAACACAGTAACAAACTCAGTTACTTATAATAATTCGACTACAAATAATAATTCAACATCAAATAATATAACAAGCAACAATTCTTATTCTTCAACTGAACAGAGCTGCAAACAAAAAATAGTCTTATCTCTTTCAATAAAAAATGGACAACTTGCCAATAGTGAAAGTATCGAAGCCTATGTGAATGAAGTAACAACTGATTCAGGTGAGACCAAAAAGCTCGTTAATCCATTTAGAATAAACATTTTCAAAAGTGAGGTTGTTGCTAATTATCCATGTACTTATGTTCAAGATGTAAACTTTAGAGCCTATGAACAAGTTATACAATCTGATGTTTTTACTTGCCAAGATGGGAATATGGCTCAAAATCCTACATGTGGTTGGATGATAACTCCAGATAATAAGATTATACCTTATTCACAAGGATTTTGTTGTAAATGTAATTCTGATCAAATAGTTGGAATTGATACAGCTAGTAATTCTAGAGGACAGAAGTGTGATATATTAAATTTAGGAACAGGTTCTGCTTCAGCACATTGCTTAAGGTTTGATCCTTTATGGTATTCAGCATTTAGAATTCAAAAATATTATATTGATTATGAAATAGGTGTGGTTGTTTCTTATGCTGATAAAAATCAAACAGCAACTTCCACTAATTCCATTACTAATTCTAATGTTAATAATACTCTATCA
>Ga0100378_1006182_pt1 | contig 10859 bp, 9 predicted proteins | sample CryGeymeta201502_FD_81535 | JGI IMG/M metagenome (GOLD analysis project Ga0100378, IMG submission 81535) | Groundwater microbial communities from Crystal Geyser aquifers in Utah, USA - Crystal Geyser metaG 2015-02 | ecosystem: Environmental > Aquatic > Deep subsurface > Groundwater | place: USA...
ACGATAATCCTCTAGACCCCGCCTGCTGGGGCCAGGACGCTATTACGCTCGCCGCCCCTGACGGCGCCCCTCTCGACACAATCGCCCCCACCTGGGAAGATCTCAAGCGCTGCCTCGTCCGCTACGGGGCCCGCAACAGCCTGCTCCTAGCCCTGATGCCCACCGCCAGCACCGCCCAAATCATGCAGAACTGCGAGAGCGTGGAAGCTCACATGACGAACTACTACACCCGCTTCGTCTTGAAGGGAGACTTCAGCGTTGTGAACCGCTACTTGCTGGCCGACCTGGAAGAACTCGGCCTGTGGGGCGATGCGACCTTGAACTTCCTGCTGGTGACCAAGGGCAGCGTGCAAGGCCTCCACAAGTACGTCCGAGCCTGCCCCCATCTCTTCCCCGCCTGGAAAGCCTCCCCGGCCTCCTGGGAGCGCCTGGCCCGGGTGGAAGCCAAGTTCAAGACGATGTGGGAAATTCCCCAGAAAGTCTTCTTGCAGATGGCCGCCCGCCGCGGCCGCTACATCGACCAGTCCCAGAGCACAAACATCTACATCCGAGATTGCAGCGACAAGCAATTGGAAGCCCTCCACTCTGCCATGGACATGCTCGGCCTGAAGACCTTCTACTACCTCCGCACCAACCCCATCAGCTCGAACCACGGGACAGTCGGAGCCGCCGTGCAGTCGGAAATCCAGAGAGCCCTAGGAATGAGCGACAGCGCTCCAGGCAGCGCTCCTGAAGTTGAACCGCCCGCCGCTCCAGAAACAACGCCGGAAGTTGTTCCGAGCGCCAAGCCCAAAATTATCTGCACTGACGAAGTTTGTCACTTGTGTTGCAGCTAAATCTGGTTTGCCTTCTTGTTTTCGAAACAAGATACTTGGGATTCAGTCTCGATAGAACTCTTCTCACAATCCTTTGGTATTTTTTTCGTAGAGTAAATGACTTCGAAAGTTCCAGTCGACGAGTTTATTGTTGTCCTCAACGTGATTTTGAACAAGCCGGAAGAAATCACGCTGAATGATCTCAAAGTTACCATTGAAAAGATGGGGTTAACTTTGGACGAAGATGAAAAGACTCCCAAGACAAAGAGAGAGTATATGGATTTTATTTATAAAAAAATAAACAAGATGGGCATTGTCCCCGAAGGAGGTTTTGAAACGGCGGAAAGAGAAACAGAAGTAGAAGGAAGATTACCTCGAGGTAAATCGGTTTATAATAGCAAAAAGCGAGCCTCCAGCCCAAAGCGAGCCTCCAGCCCAAAGCGAGCCTCCAGCCCAAAGCGAGTTCGTGATTGGTCGGTTAAAAATATAGCAAAGAAGATAGGAATAACTGCCGGCGTCGGAGCACTTTTGCTTTTGGCTTGGAGTAATAAAGATTTATTGTCCAACTTTTTCGAAAAAAAAGAAGATAATTATCGTATTTTACTTAAAGATATAACTGCAGATAACTATGACTACGAGAAAATAAAATCTAATTTGACTAAAGAATTGTTTTCAGATTATTGGACCGATGAAGATTTTCACGTGAAAAGTGAAAAGGAAATGTCGATAGATGGTAAGAAACAAAACGTGGATTTATACGAAAGGGATGTATCGTTTTTTAAGAAGAGAGTTATCAGAGATAAAACAAAACAACGGAGCGATGCCGTTGACATTTTAGATCTGTTTGAAGATAACGAAAGAATAGCAATACCAGAAGATAATATTAAAAAATTGTACGATCAAATATATTTAGAAAATGAAAAACTAAAAGGTAAAGATGCTGAGCTAGAAGCTGAAGTCCCTCCTATCGAAATTTTACATACTTACCGGGGAAAAGTTATTAAAAATGGTAAACCGTACGACGCGACTCTTCTGGAAGTCAACGTTGGAGAACTGAAAAATGCAAAGAAGATTCTTGCAGATAAAATAAAAAATTCGAATAAATATAAGTAGATTAGAGCTTCCTAAATTCTTTTAAACAGAGTTTAGTATTCTTGGAGAGTTTAAGAATATGACAGAAGAAGTGAAGTTTTACTACACTGTTAGAAATTACAACCTCCTTTAATTGTCAACTCTTGATAAGAGTCGATCTGTCCTTCTTTCGCGTCCAAGGCTTTCCGTTCAAAGCTCGAGGAAAACTTTTGACGTAATCCTGAAATTTATCAAAAATAAACATCTCTGCCGCTTCCCTGAGCAGGGAAGCGGCACAAATTGAAAAAAATATTGTCTGATTTCAACTCACAATCTATGGAATCTCCTCGCGCCACTCCGAGTGAAAGTGAAGACATGAGAGAAAACTTCGACTACTTGCCGGCGGACTGGGAAGGAGAAGAAGTCAACCCTTCGACGCCTCTCCCGCAGCGGGAAGGATACGTAGTCCTCTACCTGCGGAGGCGGGGGGGGAAGAGGAAGAGAGGGGGTGACGGGGGCGAAAAGACAGGCCTCCCTGTCGAAAGATTTGTTATTCCCCTGTCTATAACCTGGAGACTTTTGGCGGAAAAAATTTCCTACCGCTTGGGGGTAAAAGTGATCAGAATTGTGGTCTTGCGAGGAAGAGAGTCTTTTTTCATCTCCGATAGCTCTTCGATGGCCCCTCTCCTGGCGAAGATGCTAAACAGAGGCTACTGGATAGGAGTGGAAACAGAGTAATTCTAGAATTATCCGTGGTACGGATAATTAAAGGCGGGAGTTATTTTAGCCCGAAGTAAATGAAAGAAGGGTATTCCTACCCGATAGGGAAACGGTTGGGAGAAGGAGGCAACGCGGAGGTTTTCGAGTCGGTGACCCCCGAAGGGCGCCCGGTAGCCGTCAAAATAATTCGCCCCAACCAAAATATTTTGGAGACGAAGGGGATCAAAGACTTCAACGAGTTGGACCTCCTCCTTCGGGTCAAGCACCCCTTTATTAACTCTCCTTTGGATTTCCGCCTGCTGGAAGACGGGACGGTCCAGATTGTACTCCCGATGGGGAGGTCGTTTTACGACCTGATCAGAGACAAAGATAAAGAATTCCTCAAGAGCATAGCCCAAAGAGCTACCCTGTGCTACCAAATAGGCTCTGCCGTCCTTTTCCTGCACCAGAACCAAATCTACCACTGCGACCTGAAAGAGGAAAATTGCTTAATTGTCGACGGGGTGGCCAAGCTGAGCGACCTGGGAGGGTCTTTTTACCTCCAGAGCGGCAGATACGAAGGGAGTTGCGGAATGACGAGTTTTATGGCTCCCCCCGAGATGAATCCCGTAAGGGTGGTGGTCAAGAATAAGTCCGAGTATAAAGTAGATCGGAAAGCTCCCCTCGTCAGGGCCCAAAAGACCGAAATTTGGACGCTCGGGATCGTTTTTTACTTTATCCTTTCCGGGGGGAGACTTTTCCCGGAAGACGTGGAGGCGGTTAAGAAAAAAAATCCGAGTGCGAAGAATCCCGGTAGAATTATCATTATGAAATACATTCCCGCCGCCTGGCAGGGGCTCCAACTGAGGATGCTGGAACCCGACCCTCTTCTTCGCATCTCCACCGTGGAAGAAGTGATGCAGGACAGGAATTTTTCCCGCTACGGCCTGGGGCACCCGGCGTCCGGCATAATTTCGACGCCCAGGGTCGACTTCGGACCGAAGGCTCTCCAAGTCTACAACAAAAGACTTTCGATGGAGAAGATCGATCCTTCCAGTTACGCCTCGGACTCCGTCGAAATGATCAGCGCCTTGTGTCAGATTTACAATAGACATATTTCTGTCTTCGCGCTGGCGGTCGATGTTTTTTACCGCTCTCTTTTCACGGTGGGGAACCTTTTCCTCAAGTACCTCGCGCTCTGCGCCTTCCAGCTGGCTCTGAAGATTTACGATGCTCCCGTGACTTACTCTAAGTTGCTCAAAGGATCCGGCCTCGACTTAACTTCCGACCTGAAATCGGCCGTCGAAAAATGCTTGGCCAACGAGATGAATATCGCGAGAGATTTCCACGGCGTCGTGATGAGTAATACTATCTACAACCGCGCTCCTTCCCTGCCCGTCTTCCGGCGGTGCTACCCTTCCTGCTTCCTGGCGAAAGAGTATCTGAAGAAAGGCCCGTTCAGGCTTTGCTTCGAGATGAAAGAAAGCGCGGCGGAGAGTGCGAAAAGAGAAAGTAAAGATGTTTTATATATCGATTTTTTGGAGTCGATGAAGTAGACCGGAAGTTTGAGTGGTTAAAATACTTTTAAACTCGACTTCGAAAGACAACCTTGATAATCAGTTACATTCGGGGATGGACGCTTTTCTGACAGAAAAGCGGGAAGCTTCAGCGGAAGCGGAAAACGTGCGCGTCGGGGGTTTTGAGGGGGGGCATGTAGTAACTTCTTCTCCTCCTTAGTTCTAGAGCCGACAACTCTTCGACGGCGGTAGGGAGGAGTTCGTCAACGTTATTATAACTCAGAAGTAAGTCGAGCAGTTCCCTGTTCTTCCCGCCCTGAAATAAAGCAGGGCTAAAATTTTTAATTTCTTCCTCCGTCTTCCTGGAGGAGGAGAAAGAGTCCAAAAAATATTCTAGTCTCTTTTGAAGGTCGGGATTGCCCCCGGCGCTCGCAGCGAGAAACTTCACGGTGATGATATATCTTAAATCTTTTGAGACCGACTGCATACAACCAGCTTATTGTGAAGTAGAAAGAGATTATTATTTTTTTCAGTTCGCAGAGACATCTTTCATTTTCTCGAAGTTTTTCCACTCTAGTCTTTATAAGTTGGGAACACTGTCGCTAAAACACGCTGTTGCTAAAAAGAATACTACTATTACAGACAACCTAAAATAAGAATTAGTGAGTAAAATGTCTTCCTTAGATCAATTTGTCAAGTATCATCGTTTGAGCGGAACGCACTGGCCGGAAATTTTACGAGATTTTCCAGAAGGTTTGGGTGGAAATCCGTGGAATTTGTTCATTTTGTCGAAAAAAATAGATTGGAATTTAATCAAAACTCTCCCGAAAGGTTTCAACGGACAACCTTGGAATATGGAAGGTTTATCGTCGAACAAAACTTTAGACTTCTCTTTCGTCAAAGCCAATCCTCAAGGTTGGAACGGAAAACCTTGGAGTATGTATTTTCTGTCGAGCAATAAAAAATTAGACTGGAATTTGGTCAGAAGTTTTCCGCAAGGCTTGAATGGAAATTCTTGGGACATGGACGGGTTATCGTGGAACGAGAGTTTAGATTGGGATTTGGTCAGAACCAACCCGTTTGGTTTGAACGGCAACGCTTGGAATATCATAGGATTATCGTGTAATAAGAAATTGGTTTTCAATTTGGTCAAGGATAATTTAGAAGGTTTATGCGGACAACCTTGGTGTGTGTACTATTTGTCTCTTAACGAAAATTTAGATTTCGATTTAGTTAGGGAAAATCCCGGAGGTTTGGGCGGAGAAAATTGGAGAATGAATGTATTGACTTTGTCCAGAAATTTTGACTTTAATTTAGTCAGAGAAAACCCTGAAGGTTTGGGCGGAAAACCTTGGGATATGAATTTGTTGTCGTTGGCTAGAGGTTTGGATAACGACTTTGTCAAGAATAATCCAGAAGGTTTGAATGGAGAAAGGTGGGAAATGTCTAAGTTATCTGATAACCAAGATTTGGATTGGGATTTGCTTAAACATTTCCCTCGAGGCTTAAATGGAGAGCCTTGGAATATGGAAAGGCTATCTAATAATAAAATAAATTGGAATTTTATCAAAGATAACCCCCGAGGATTGAATGGAGTTCCTTGGGACATTCAATCATTGTCGTACAATAAAAGATTAGACTTCTCTTTTGTTAGAGAAAACCCTGAAGGGTTTAATGGACAAGCTTGGATTATGGATGAGTTATCAGCTAATAAAAAATTAGACTGGAGTTTAGTCAGAGATTATCCAGAAGGTTTAAATGGGCATCCTTGGAGTGCGAAGTACTTATCCTTGAATAAAAATTTAGACTGGAATTTAATCAGAGATTATCCAGAAGGTTTGAACGGGAGTCCTTGGAAATCTGAAGTTTTGTCGTGGAATAAGAATTTAGACTGGAGTTTAGTCAGAGATTATCCAGAAGGTTTGAACGGGAATCCTTGGAACTCTGAAGTTTTGTCGTGGAATAAGAATTTAGACTGGAGTTTTGTCAAAAGAAATCCTCGAGGTTCCAACGGGAATCCTTGGATTATGGATTTATTATCAGCTAGGAAGTTTAGTATGACAAGCGAAGAGATATTTTACAGACTTCCATTTACTCAACCGCAATTTAAAGAATCCTTCCGCCAACATTGGGCGGAAATGTACTACAGACCCGAAACGGAAAAAGGAAAAGGAGGTCCTGGTTATTTATCCCAAATTGTAGAGTGGGTCGAAAATTTGTAAGGTTGATCTGCTAACTTTTTACAAAAGTTATAAATAGTTCTAGCCGAAGATTCGGAAGTCTTAATCTTTCCGCGGTACTCCTGGCGGAAATTTAGGCTTCCAGTCACTCGTCAGTTCTTTTCACATCTTGTCGATGGTCCTGAAAGAACTGCTTCCGGTAGGCGCTCTCGATGCGTTCGAGAAAATTTTCCTCAAAGACTTCCTCCAAAATATACATAGGCAAGTTTTCGGAGGTTAGACCCGGTCTTTTACCAGCAACTTTCTCCAACTCTGGTTCCAAAACCCCTCCGTTATCGTGGAGGGCGAAGAGCAACATCAAGAAAAAAGTAATGATTTCTTTCTCCCCGCTCCCTCTTTCCGCGATGTCGGCCAAGAAGGACGTCGAGTAGACTTCGGCTTCTTCGGAGGACAGCGACCTGAATTCTTGGTAGCAGAAAAATACTTGGCAGCCGAAGAAGATAGCCCATAAGGAATGTATTTCGTAATCTCGATACAAACTGAAGTAAGGGACGTGTTCCGGCTGGGAAAAAGAAAAAGAAGACAAATATTCGCCGATGTCGGCTTCCGCCAGTGAATTTTTTCGGCTTACGGACAGGAGAATTTTTTCCAAGTTCTTGGGGAGATAGAATTCAGGAACTTCGGGGTCGAAAGTAACTATGATTTTTCGCCTGAAATCCAAGACGGTAGCAATCCCCATATCTACATCGACAATGATCAAAGTTTCCACCCCCGGGAGTAGCGGGAGCTGAGAACAGAGTATTTTCCCGCTGTCGACGAAGCAAAATGCAACCTCTTCCCTTTCTCCGGGCAGGCGGGAGGAAAAAAGTCTCGCAGCGGCCGAGAGGAGAGGAGCCTTGAATTCAGAGTATCGAAATATTAGGTATTCTATTGTCCAGTCCGGCGGAAAAGGAGGAAGATAGCGAGGGTATAAACACTGCCGTTTGGTGAAAGCCGAGCGGAGCGGATTCAGGGCCAGAGCGTCATCCGGATGGAAAAACTTCCCGCAGTTACCTCCTTCCCGACAAAAATCTTCAAGAGATTTTCTTATACTCCCACCTTCGGATCTTGGGTCGCGGACGAAATATTTTCTAGTCGGTATATCCCACTCGATTTGCAATTCGGGATTTCTTTCTTTCACGTCTTCCGGCAAGTAGACTGTCCAGATTCGAGGGTGACTCAATCTTTCTCCCATCCTTTTAACTTCTCCTAGCTTCTCCAAGGGTACAAATGAGGAATGGTAGACTTTCTCCCCGCAAAAGATCACGTCTAGCTCTTCATCGTCACACCCTGGGTAATAGACTCTCCCTTCTTCCGTTTCCGAGTATAAGTAAGGAAGCTCTTCACAGTTTACTTCTCGGGGATGTTCTGGCGTCGAAAGACGACCTCTCGATAGGTAACTACCCATTTATTATTTCTAGAGAAAATATAACCGTGTCTATACTCCGATCTTCGCCATTAAACTCTTAGTTTAATGTAATACTTATTCTTGTTTACTTTTTCGCTTGTCCTTGGCTAAGGAGTATCCCCAGAAGGAGACTAAAAACAAAAACCCGCCCGCCGGCAAAAACCAACCGGCGTAAGAAACGAGAGACAAGATCAGCAAAACAGACCAGTAACTCAAAGTGGGGAAAGCCTGGAGGACAAAGAAAATGCCTAGCACTGCTTTGGAGCGCCTGAGCAGAACCCATTTGTTTTTCTTCCTCTGGCAGAGACGGGATAAATCGATCGCCAGCGAAAGGAGGAAAAAAGCGGCCAGGGTGTGAAGAGAAAGACTATACCAAGTCTGGAGCCAGGCGGGGAAAGGGCAGAATACTTGGCCCCAAATTCCCACGTCAAAACAAGATTCGCAGAAGCAGCCCTCCGAATTTTCTCCCCACGCAGACCTCTCCCGAGAAACAGAGCAGGTAGGGTAAGGATCGTGGAAAAGATACGGGTAGAAGAAATTTCTCCCGCCATAGTAATTTCTGGAGTCCCAATTTCTGGCCGGGATCGACCCCAGGGTCGACCCTGGAGCAAAGCTCGCCAAGAAGCCCCAGCCGAAGAGCTCGTCGCCTCTCTCGATCGTCTTGCCGATCTCTTCTAGGAAGCCGCCCAGGAGGCTGTCGTCATCGTCGAGGAAACAAAAGCCTCCGGAAAAAACGAGAGAAAGAAGTATGAAAGAAAGAAGATAATCTTTTCCCTTCATCTCAGACTATCAAAATAGTTAATTTAATTATTTTTTTTCAATTTGTAAAAATTCGGCGAGCTGGGAATTCAATAGACAGGTCTGTACTAAGCCAAGCTCGTCGAATTAACAAGGCGAAAGTATGATGAAGCAGGCAGCCGACAGCTTTTTTTATTTCGAGCTACAGCGTTTGGCGATTAAATCAAGACTGCAAAATGTATGTAGAGCGGGAGGTTTGGATGAAAAAGCGCGAATCAAAACACCTAGAAAAAAACTCAAAAGTACACTTGAAATTGCGGAAATTAAAAAGAAAGAAATTAGAAGAAGTAAAGCGCTTTTTATATTTACGACGAGGAGGGGAGCCTTATCTGTTTCTTTTTTTTCTACTTCGGGGGCTCGATTTGTGTCACATCCGGCGGAACACTGGCGGTAAATCGTTGAGAACATTTTTTTCAAATCTAATTGTCTGCAGATTTTCTCGCGGTTGATTTCGTCGTATATTTCCACTTTGGTACCAAAGTAATTACTCTCCTCTCGGTCTGTAGCGTAAGTTGTGAAAATTCCGACTGGTTTTTTTGCAGGAATACTCGTTTCCGAGCTGAAAAAAGTAGTTTCACCTCTGACGGGTAAAAAATATAAAGAAAATAAAATCGCGATTGGAAAAACTCGAAATGGGGTCATTTTCTGGATCGTAACTCGAAAAGATTAATTATTTTTTCAATTTCCAAACTTGAGTATAATTTCGAAGTATTCTAGTTCAAATCGACTGCAAAGATGACTTTCTTCCCAGTTTAAAGAATATATTGCCCTGATCTTAATAACGAGTGGATTAGAGAGAAGTTGTCGGGTTTGTATTCTCTGTCCTAGAGACCGCGCGCTTTTATTTCGAGCTTTCACCTCGAAAGGTAAAAACTTCACTCCGTTGTGGAGCCCCCGTGTTTTACCGTGTCCGGACCTCCATCTGCTCACTGTCCGGCCGAAATAACATTTTCTTGCTCGCTTAAGACGGCGACGGGGCAGTTTGGCGCCCGCGATTTCACAATTCGATCGCTTCGAAAGGCTATAGGTTTGAGCTTCTAGCTCAAACTAAAATCGGACCGGCGATTGGAAATAAGAAACGCGGGGCTCTGCATCTTAATGACAAGTTCTGACTTCCAGCAAAGAGCTCGCAACATTGTAACCAATCTAATCTTGGCGTATCGCTGCGAAAAATCCTGGGCCGCCGGGCTTGAAGTAAAAATCTCTCAGGTAGAGCTCTAATTTCCAGAGGGCGGCGGCTTGGAGAGGAGACTTCAAACTCTTGGCGGAGCTGACGATCGTCAAACTTTTTTGGCCAACCCTGGACCCGCTGTCGCTGTAGGCTAGGCTGAAGTGGTTCTCCCGGCCAGGGGAAATGATTTCCACTTTAGCGTCCGCCGGGATGTGCCAGAGTATGAATCGGTAGTCACCGCTCCACGGGCGGAAAAAGATTGGGCGGGCCCCTTTTTTCCTCTCTACCAGGATTAATCCCCCGTCCACTACCGCCGCATCTCCCTCCTCGACCCGTTTCCGCCAGAGAAATTTGCCGCCGGAGTCGCAGGCGAAGTATTCCTTGCGCGTCCTCCCGACGAAGACCCAGAAAGGGTGCTCCGGATCGCTCCTGTCTTGGCGGTGACTTACCGGCTCGAGAGAGCGGACCAGCGCGCTAGTTTCTAGGTCGAGAGTCACTTTTCTTCCCTTGGAGCTCCCCCTGTAATACCTCAGAGAAGTTTTTGTATCTACTTCTTTGGGGTGGTTGACGTAAGATTCCCCGTCCCAGCTGTGGCCCGCGGCCGGCTTCCTACCCGTCTTTTCTCCCCAGTTCACCTCCAACTCGAATGTTCTCTCCTCCCCTAGCAGGTTCATTAAATAGTCGGCGTTGTCACCGTGGTAAATGAGATTCCCTAGCTCGTCGAGTTTGAGGCGGGCGACACTATTCCCTATGGGAGGTCGATCTATCTGTATTTTCTCCCCCCCGACCCATCTCCGGACTATCTTTTGCGCGCCCAGTTGGTAAAGGAGTAAGGAGTCTGAAGATCTCTCCCCCGAAGGAGATTCCCACAGCGAAATGATTTCGGCTCGGGTCGGGAGGAAACCTGCCTGATTATAGTACATCGGACTTTTTCTACTCTGGAAGGATTATTTTCTTCAGTTCTTCAGTGAAGGTACTCTGCAAGCGAGTGATTTCATTTTGTTCTGTTGGAACAAATAAAAACATAACTCCGTTTAGCGACCGCGAAGAGGTGAGGATGCCTACGGCATCCGACCGCGAAGAGGTGAGGATGCCTACGGCATCCGACCGCGAAGAGGTGAGGATGCCTACGGCATCCGACCGCGAAGAGGTGAGGATGCC
>Ga0100378_1006183_pt1 | contig 10856 bp, 14 predicted proteins | sample CryGeymeta201502_FD_81535 | JGI IMG/M metagenome (GOLD analysis project Ga0100378, IMG submission 81535) | Groundwater microbial communities from Crystal Geyser aquifers in Utah, USA - Crystal Geyser metaG 2015-02 | ecosystem: Environmental > Aquatic > Deep subsurface > Groundwater | place: USA...
GTATTAAAAAAGAAAGTAATTTATAATAATAACAACAATAAAAATACTGCTAATAAAATCAACAACTATAACAAGGATAATGATATTATCAATGTCAATACTAATGTAAATAATTATGATGACCCCGATTATGATAAAAATAATGAAAACTATAACTATAATGATGATTTAATAAATGATCAGTATGATTATGATAATATTAATAATAACAATTATAACCTATATTCATATAATAATCAATATCCAAATAATCAATACAACATAAATAATAACTACAATCAATATTTAGATACAAATATTAATGAAAAGATTCAAACAATCCATAATATAGATCACAATTTTATAAATAATGAAAATGTAAATAACTATGTTGATATTAGTTTTAATAATAAAAGAAGAATAAAAACGCAAGAAGGAGCTAGATATAAAAATAAAAATTTGTTCTTAAATACAAATGTGATTGAATCTAAATTAAAGAAATTTAAAGTGAAAACAGATAAACGACCAGTTAGTTTAGATTTAACTACGATAATAAATTTGCAACCAAATTCTCAAACATACTCAAAAAGTATTAAAAAGACAAGAAATTTGCTTCAAGAAAATAATTATGCAAATTATCTAAATTTTAAATTAAAAGAATCAAAATACGACTTTAAAAAATATAGTAACACCGAAAATACCGAACTAGCAAATAAAGAGTTTAAAAAATATATACAGAAACTAGGTCCTCATAATAAAAACATAACAAGAGAATATATAAATAAAACTGATGCAAATATATAAATATACACTATAATAAACTATCATAACTAATACATTATTAACAATTTAATCTTTAACAATAATATAAAAAATTTATAAATTATACCTTAATAACCTTACTACAACAACTAATTAAAATTAATATATATTACAATGGAGAATGAATTATTATTTAATAAAATGGAGAATAAAAATGTAAAAGGGTTAAGAGCAGTAGTAATAGGTGCAACAGGAAGTGTAGGAAGAGATTTAGTAGATATACTTTTAGGAAGCGATAAATATTCTTTAGTTGTAGTGCCAGTAAGAAGAACAATTGATCGTTGGGAAAACCTTAGTAAAGAAAAATCAGATAAGTTAAAAATTATAAAAATAGAAGACTTAAATATTCTTAATGAAGACAAATCAAAAATTCAAAGAGTATTTGATTTAGACTTACAAAACTTCTCATCGGTGTTTTGTTGTTTAGGAAGTAGAGTAAACCAAGGTGAAGAGATGTTTACTAGAGTTGATTATACTTATGTTATGTATTCAGCTAGTTTATGTAAAAAGTTTAACATTCCACACTTCTCTTTAGTTTCCTCTGCAGGAACAAATTCAAGTTCATGGTTTTTATATTTACGAGTGAAAGGTAGAGTTGAAGATGATTTAAAAAAGCTTGATATAAGCAATCTATCAATTTTTAAACCTGGTTTTATAGCTGATAGAGATAATGATTCTAGATGTGGTGAAGGATTTGCAAAATATTTTTGTTGCTGTTTTCCTAATATTTCATCAAGAAATTTGGCTTTAGGTTTGTATAATGAAAGTATTAGCATTAATAATAAATCGAACAATGATGTAGGCTTATCAAGAACGTATGAAAATAGCAATATAGTGGAATTAAGTAGATTAAACTTATAAAAGTTGAATATGATTAATTAAGATTAATATGATTAATATGATTAATAAAGTGAACAAGTACTATCGTTATAAATATTGTTATGAATAATTGATATGTAATTTTAAATAATGTTATGTTATGTGTTATTTAATAGTGTTGAATTTATATTAATTATTTTAGAGCCTTTTTCTCTTCATGTGTCTTTTTTACTCTTTCTAATCTGTTAATTTGTTCTGTTAAATAATCTAACAAAGTATTTAAAAATATATCCTATTACTTTTCATTATTTGTTGTTCTGTTAAATCTTTAGGTTCATTTTTTATCTTATTAAAATAAGTAGTAGCACTCCAGCCCATATCACTTACTCTTTTATTATATTCCATATGTTGAGTAGGAATAATTTCCTCTATAAATTGAAAGATAAATATTAAGTATTTATATATTTACGAAATATAAGTCCTTTTGAATTAAAGAATCTTTCATTTCCTTTTGTAATTTTACCATCAAATTTATCAATAAAATCTAAATTCATTTTTTCTTTAACCTTTAAAAAATAAAGTTATTTAGATTTATACATACAAATAAATATTACTTTTTCCATATTTTTTGTTCTTTCTTCTTCAGTTTTTAAATTATTATCATATATATTTTTATTTTTCCAATTTAAAAAATTGTGATAATCAGATATATTAACATTTCTATTTTCATACTTGATTTGAGGCTTATTCTTTTTCAAGTTTCCAATATATCTTTCTAAAATACTTTTAGTTGTTTTTTTCATTAATTTATATTTATATTAATAGTAAAATAAAATTCATTGAATAAATTATTATTATAATAATAATATTTATTATTTATTTATTAGATTATAAACTAAATCAAACAGCGTATAAACCTCTATCAATCGTCTGTGGCATTGCTTCTATTTCAGTGTCTAAATCTTTTTGAATTGCATAGAAATTATTGACATCATCATCTGTGATTAAACTAATAGCTAATCCTAAATGACCGAAACGTCCACTTCTACCAATTCTGTGAAGATATGTTTCTGCAGTTTTTGGAAAGTCGAAATTTATGACAACATTAACGTTTGGAATATCTATTCCTCTAGTAAATAAATCTGATGAAACTAAACATCTACAAGCATTGTGCTTGAAGTCGTGATAAACTCTATTTCTATCTAATTGATTCATTTTGGCATGGATATAATAGCATGAAAAGCCCATATCTGTTATTTTTTTGGCTAATAACTCTACTCTTTTGGTTGTATTGCAGAATATTATTGCTTGATTGATTTCCAACTATTAAATAATAAGAATAAATTATTATAATTAATGAAGTTACTTTTTGAAATAGAGTATGAATGCAATGTAATTTAAGTTTTTCTTGTAAATAAGTATAATATTGAGTTAATCCAAGAAGTGTAAGTTCATCCATTAAATTTTTAAATACTGCGTATTTTAAGTATTTATCTTTGAATCCTTTCACGTTAATTGGGAATGTTGCAGAGAATAGCATAATTTGTCTTTTTTGGGGTAAAAATGAAATAATGTCTTCGATTATTGATTGAAAGTCCTGACTTAATAGTTTATCCGCTTCATCTAAAACCATAGTAGAACATTTCGAAAGGTCTAAAGCGTTTTTGTTAGCTAAATCAAACACTCTTCCAGGGGTTCCTTTTCAATGTTAACTATAAATAATTACCGACTAACACTTGAACAGGATTATATAATCTATAAATATCATCTTTAATATTTGTTCCTCCAGTACAAATAACAACTTGAACGTTTAAATATTTTCCAATTTCCTTAATAGTTGAACTAACTTGTAAAGCAAGTTCTCTAGTAGGTACAAGAATAAGAGCTTTAGTTAAGTTAAATATAGTTTAGTGAATAAATTACCTTGAACATATTTCTGTACGGGGTCAATTTTTTCTAAAATTGGAATAACAAAAGAACCAGTTTTTCCAGTACCGTTCTTTGCTCTTGCGATTACATCTTTTCCTGTTAGTGCAATAGGAATAACTTCTTCTTGAACTGGGCTTGGCTTTTCATAATTTTTTTCATAAATTCCTTTTAGTAGCTCGGTTTTTAAATCATAGTCTGTAAATTCATGACCTTTAGTATCAGTAACATCCTTAAATAATTATATTATTATCTACTTTTGTTTTAACTCTGTTATCAATCTTTGTTATTAAATTTTTATAATCAATATTTTGGTCATCTTTCTCCATTTTAAATTCATTATCTTTTAAATTTTGAATATTTTTGTCCATTAGTAATTAAAATAATAATAATTTTATATTTATAATTATTATAGTAAAGTTTATTATTATACTATTATTATAATCAGCATATTATTTTTAATATTTTGAACAATTTCTAAATAAAAGAATATATTTTTTATAGCTATAATATAATAGAATATATAATATATAACTAAGCTTTACTATTAATTTTAATATCACAAACTTATTGGAAAATATTTATTATTATAAATTAGTTTTTGACCTTTATCATTATTGACTATTATAATTTTTATTGAAATTTAATATAATATATTTATTTCAATTTTATTTATAATCATAAAGTAATTGATTTTCATAGTATGGAAGAAAGTAATAAGAAAAATATTATTACTATTAATATGTACAAGAAAAGGATTTCAGGCTCAAATGATAACAATATTAGTAGCACTAGTAACAATAATAGATATTCTAACATCAAATGTTCTTCTGAAAATAAAGAATTTAGTAACTTTAAATTGTAACATATAAGTTAGAAATAAATTATCTTTATTTTTCTCAAAGGAAATAAATAATATTAAAGACAATTCAACAAACGAGACCAATAAGATAAATGTTTTAAAAAGTGATATCTACGACATTATTAATTCAGGTAAAATATTATTATTTAACCTATGAATATAGTTGATTCTTTGAAAGAAATATATAAAGAAGTATATAACAACTCATTAATAACAAGTAATAAATCTCAAATGTTTTCAGAGAAGACTACTTGTATAATAATTAATACTCCTCATAAAATAACTAATAACAATACTAATAATACTGATAATAAATTTAAATCAAACAAAGAAAGTCTTTCAAAAACTTTTAATATAAGCAGTAATAACAAGAATAATAGTAATAATAACTGGAATATCCGTATTAGTAATAATAGCAGGAATAATAAAATAATGCCAAGTAATAATAATCTAGAGCATTTAAGCGAGGACAATATTAAAAATAAACATATTGACAAAAGAATAATACACAGAGTATTAGAAGAAAAAATTAGCCATGTAACAGGTAATTTTCGAGCGTCTAGTAAGCCTGAAAAATCAAATTACTCATATACTTCTAATAATACTTCCTTTGATTCAAATCCTTCAAAGAAAGCAAATGCGTTAAAGAAGCTGATGAAGCCTCCTGTCAAGAAAAATGTAGAAATATATGTAAATAAGAAAAAGGCTATTAACTTAATGGATAACAATGAAGATTCATCTTCTTTTATATCTTCTGTTGATAATTCGAATAGTAAAACAGATGTGTTTTCAACAAAAGGAATAATCCAAGTGAAATCACCACCTTTAATAATAAAAGAATCAAAAAATATATTGTCATCTAAGCAAATATCAGTTAAAGATAAAGTTGTTAGTAAAGTAATTATTTCACACAAAAATAATAGTAACCATACTACTAATAATTATAATAACTTATCTAATAATAAATCCAATAATGATCATAATGATCATTTTAATGATTTAAAAAAGGGGCCTATTGTTAAGAAACAAAATTTAAGCTACCAATTAAAGATATATGATCAAAATAATAATGGAAATAGTAGTTTAAAAAAGCATAATGATAACCAAAATGATTTTTCTTTTGCAAAAGATTGTGGAGAAACTATTAAACATGAAAAAGACAGTGATAATTCAGTAAACATTTTTGTATCAACTAGAGAAAGTGATCAAATTAAGTTAAATTTAGACTAGAATTCTATTGAATTTGTTGTATAATTGTTCAACTTGTTATGGATAAAGATTAAAGATTTATATTATATCATATATAATTGATATATAATTATTTTTAAATTGTTTTATAATATTAATTTTAAATTACATGTAAAATAAATAAATTTATAATTACTTAAAATAAAGACATAAACTTAATAAAACTAAAATTAATTTTAAGCAAAATTAATTAAACACTTGTATATTTAGTCTTTTCTTGATTTTTTTGAAGGTTTTGGCTTTTCTTCCTCTTCATCGTCGTCATCATCATCTTCATCAAATTCACCGCTATCTTCTTCATCTTCATCAAATTCTTCATCATCTTCTACACCTTCATCAATTTCGTCATCCCCTTCAAAATCATCATCATCCTCGTTTATTGTGGAGTCAATTTCGTCACCGTCTCTGTTCATTTTATCAATAACCTAATAAATATTAAAAAATTGAAATTACTTTAACTTTAGGTAACATTTTGAATAATTCGTCTCTATAAGTGTCTTTTTTAGTTATATCAGTTCCTTGTACTTCTAATTTTTCTAATTCTGGGAATGAGGTCTATATAATTAATATTTTATTTACCAATACTTTGAAGACATCTAAACTTTTGATTGGGTTCTCTCCAACTTTTAATTTTTTTAAATGAGGGAAAAGGCCATTTAATACATTTAAATCACTTCCTGATAGATGATTTTGTCTAAGTTCTAAGCAACTTAAAGTTTCAATTTTAGGGAAGTTTTTTAAACTTTTTAATCCGAATCCATTGAGGGAAAGGTGGACAAGGCTGCTATAAAGTTCTAAGCATTTAGCATGATCTTCTGTGAAGTTATCAACGTTTTCGAATAATTCATCGAGAATTAATTCATCAACCTATTTTTATTAACTTTTTATCTTACTTCGTTTGGTTCATGTGGTCCTAATTTTTCTTGTAATTGTTTTCTGAATGACATATTTGTATTTAGATATTTAAATTTTCTGTGTATTTATATACGTATTTTCGGTGCTATAGTCCTTTTTTATTATAAATAAAATGAAAGGTTGTTTAATATGACAAAAAGAAATTATTATATATTAAATATTAACGTTGTATAAGCTAAATTTTTAAGATTTTGTTTAAAATTCCATTCTAAAACACAATATCGATGTTTTAAATCTCATTTAGAAGTTATTTTGAAAAGATTTTATGTTCTTTATTAAATTTAGAATGAATTAAAATTATAAACTTGAATCATATTATTTATTAAAAAAATTAAAGGAATGCAGTGAGAAATTGTTATTAGAATGGAAATACACGATTACACTTATTCTTCTTTAAATTACGATGTTATATAGACTAATATAGGCCCTTTTATATTCCTTTTGGAAGAAAGCGCTCAAGTAAAATTTAATGGCTTAGATTAATTAAATTTGGTTAAACGATTAGTAATTCAACTAAAATAACAAACTTGTTTGTTTTTGACGAGAGCCTGACCTAGAACCTTATTTAGATTAATTTTAATCCATGAAAATTTTGAAATATTCTTCACCATTTATTTTAATTTCTCTTATAATAAAATTTAATTACATATTTTAAGATATAACTTTATGTTAAATAAATTAATTGAGTTAATTGTATTGTTAAGTTAATTGTTAAGTTAATTGTTAAGTTAATTGTTAAGTTAATTATATTTTAATTTATTATTTATAATAACTATTAGTTTAATTATAATTATTTCATGAATACAAATAATAACGATAAAAATAGTCAAAACAACTCAAATACTACTATAAGAAATTTAAACCCTAAAGAAATATATGGAGACCCTAATACAGATATCGAATTAAAAATAAGTAATGGTGGAGCAGGACCAACCGGTATAATTCGAAAACTAGCAGAAGACTATATTTCTTCACTTAAAAATCCTAATTTTCATATTTCTTGGTACCAAAATATATCAAACATAAGTTTAAGTCTAGTAATTGAGAAATTAGTTGACTTATCATTAGTATATGAACCAAAAGAAGTAAAAGAAGCGATAGACAATAATTTAATTAATAAAAACATGAATAGAATATTTAATGATCACTTTATTTTAGTAGGGCCAAAAGACAATTCTTTAAATATAACATCAAAAGATAGTATTGAAAGTACATTTGAAAAGATATATAAATACTCAGAGGAAAGTAATAATAAATTTACTTTTCTTTCAAGAGATGATTTATCAGGAACAAATACAAAAGAACGATATATCTGGAGTAAAATAAATAAAACCCCATATGATTTAAAATGGTATTTGAAATATACAGTCTTTCCAAAAGAGGCTTTGATCAAAGCAGATGAAGAAGGACTGTATACTATCACGGATTTTGGAACTTGGTTAGCAACATTGAACTTAATTAGGAATACACAAATTTATACGAGAGGCGGAGAAATAATGCTTAATCCTTGTTTAGCAATAATGCAAAAAGATCCTAGTCAAATTGCAGTGGATTTTATGAATTATTTAGTATCTGCAAATGCTCAAAATTTAATTAAAGAATTTGGAAAGGAAACATATAGTCAGCCTTTTTACACATGTGCAAATCAAATGGATTTTTAATTAATTAGTAAATAAGTTAAATTTTCAATTTTATTTAATTTATATTATAAAACAATAATCAATATAATATTAATTTTATTAATATATTAGAAATCAATTATATGTTATGTTATTTTATATTTTGTAATTTATTAATAATATTATAGAAATTGTTTAATATATTTTATCAATTATTTAATCAATATCCAAATTAGCATTATGAAGTTCTTCATGTAAATTCATAATATAGTAATTTACATTTTTACTAGATATTTCAGGCTAATAATAATTTATTGGATTAATATTACTTTATGTAATTGAGCTGGTAGATATGAATTATCGATTATTTCCATTGATCTATTCATTACTTTCTTTTTCTTTTTAGCCTCTTCTTCTCTAGCCTTTTCTTGTCTATGAACGTAATTTAAATTTGACGGCTGGTATTTTACATTATTTTCTCTAAATAATTTCGCTGTATCTACTTTATTTGTCTAAACATATTATAAATTAAATAAAGATATTAAATTAAATTCATTAAATAATACCTTCGGTTTAAAAGTATAATTATCCATTTCCATCGCTTTTAAATTTTTCTGTTTTATCAATCTTGTATTAATAATACATTAAAATTATAGTCTTACCTTTCATTATTTCTTAACTTCCAAGTAACATTTCTTTTATAAGTATCATCTTCAAGCCTTCCAATTTGATTTTGATAATCAACTTTCTTAATAACATTTAGTTTTGGCTTAAACGTGCATTGACTTAATTCTTGTTTTTCTTTTAATTCTGAATTCTTCTTAAACATTAAACGATTCACTTCATTTTTTATTTTTCCCTTATTATACAGTAGATAACATCTTTCATTGGCACTTTTCTTTTTTTGACTATCTAATATTTTACTGATATCATTTTCTTGATCATCGTATTCTTCTATTAGTTGCTGTATTTTTGTTACTTGAGTTTCATTATTAGCATTTCCGTTTCCTGACTCGTTAAAAGTATGAACTTCATTATTTATATATGCTTTGTCGTTGTCTGAATTTTGATTTTCTTCTATGATATCGTCATCATTATAATTGTTATTGTCATTATTGTATTTTTTATCACTAAGGTTATTGCTATTGTTATAGTTTTTATTTTTATTTTTATGATCATTAAATTTGTTTTCGTTCATAATATACTCTTGAATTTTATTAGTTTTACTGTCACTGATATTAACTACTTCTTCATTTTCGTTTTCATTATCTTTATTAACTAAAAATTATAAATTAATATGGATTTTAGTTAAGACTATTAAATTAATTTAAGAAAATTATGTTTTTACATGTTAAATATTCGTCATCTTCATTACTATATTTATTTTTTGTCGCTGTGTTGTTTAAATAAAGATTATTAATTCCATTTCCATTTCCATTTTCTTTAAGGTTTCTATTCTTTATGTCAGAATGAACTTCATGACTATATTTTACTTTTATATATACAAATAATATTTTTCGTTTTTTTCATTATCGTTAGAATTTGAAGTATTCGTATTATTAATACAGTCACCCCAAAAATCCTCCTCACCTTCTTCTAGTAAACTATTTTGGGCTGATTTAGATTTTCGGATTTTATGTTTATTCTTTTCATATATATTTGTAAAATTGTTTTGTTTTATATTGTTAACATATTCATTATCATCATTATGGTTATTATTATAGTTTATTTTCTTTGAAAATGAAGGTGATATAATTTCTTCTTCGTAAGAATTGATTTTCTTTTTTTGACCTGATATATACATTTTTATTTATTTATAAAAACAATATAAAATGAATTATATAAATAAATAACATTTATAATATAAATGAGTATTAAATAGCTCGTAATATTTAATATATTCTATCATTTAAAAATTATATAACAATATATATTATTGGGGATTGGGGATTGGGGATTGGGGATTGGGCCCAATCCCCAATCCCAAATCCCCAATCCCCATTTTATTATATATTAATGTAAAATATATTAATATTTTTAATAATTTAAAATTAACTTATATTTAAGTAAATATTAAGTTATATTTAATAATAAAATATGATATTATAATAATAATCTTAGTAGTAAAATGTTGACAAAGGAAGATTTAGATGATTCAGAAAATTATAATGATTTTAATAAGTATGAAGATAATATATTAAATGATAACAATAACAACAATAACAATAAAAATAATCACAATAACATTAACAATAATCACAATGATAACAACATAAACTATAAGGGAATTTATTTTAATGATAATACTGAAAAGAAATATTATGAAGCAGGTGCTCATTTTAGCTATAAGGATTTATGTTCTAAACTTGATAAATTACTAAATATATTGGAACCGGAAAGAAGATTTGAATTTAAGGATGAAAGGAATAAAACTTCAAAAAATGTGTTTCAAAATGACAATATTAATTCAAATTTAAAGGTATTCTTCATATAATTAACATTATATAAATTATTTATATAATTAGCAAGACAAAATTCCTGTCTTTTCAAATTCTAATCTTAAACAACAAGTTGAAAAACAAATTTCAAAATTAAATATTAATACAAACACAAACATAAACACAAATACAAACATAAACACAAATACAAACTCAAACATAAACACA
>Ga0100378_1006184_pt1 | contig 10855 bp, 12 predicted proteins | sample CryGeymeta201502_FD_81535 | JGI IMG/M metagenome (GOLD analysis project Ga0100378, IMG submission 81535) | Groundwater microbial communities from Crystal Geyser aquifers in Utah, USA - Crystal Geyser metaG 2015-02 | ecosystem: Environmental > Aquatic > Deep subsurface > Groundwater | place: USA...
GGAATTTCCTGAGGAAGTGGATGTCCTAATGTCTCGTTTATATTACAAACTAGAAGAAAAGCTATTGCGCTAATAATTGAAAAAACTAAGAACACGTAATAAGAATGGAATTCTACTAAATAACTACTGAATATTCCACCAAGTCCCTTAATGGTCGAGCAAATACAAATAGCTTTTGACCTAATAACTGTAGGAAATAACTCAGATGTATAAACAAACATAATAACATATACTAAGTTATAAGCAAATCTAGCACTAGAGTTTAATATTATTAAAATATTTTCTGAATATCCATTAGCAAAGCAAAAATGAAATAGACCACAACAAATTACATTAATGAATAAAAATAATAAAGTAGTTCTTTTTCTTCCGAGGAATTCAACATTGATTAAAGGACCAGAAATTAATCCTGTTATAATATCGAAAAGCCAACCAATCATTGTAATAAGATAAATATCTTGAAAATTCTTATTATAAATAACAGTTCCACTAAACATACAAGATTCTATAAACCATAAATATGCCATTACAAATATAGTTATAGTTTGAGACTTATATTTAAAAAATGAAGAATAACCTCTAAATTCAATTTTATGAGATGATATATCTGGAAGTAAACTTTCTAATTCAACTAATTCTATTTCATCTTGATATTCTCTATTGTTAAAGTTTGCAATATAATTAAATGTTTCTAATAGTTCTGCGTTTCTATTTTTAACAAATAAAAAATGAGGTGACTCTACGAAGACAAAATAATATATTATATTATTGATCCATAGTAAAATAGCAGTAATATAAAAATTTAGTCTCCATGAATTAAAATAGCTCATCAACAAGGCTATAAGAATACCAGCTAGCCCATCTCCTGATATAACAATTCCAGAAAAAATTGGCCTATAACCCGATGATGACTTTTCGGTAAGTAACAATAAAGTAGCTTCTTGAATTGGTTGACAGAACCCTATAAGAGGAAGTAGGAAATACAGCAAATAAATATTAGTAACAAATGGAATAATAGTAACGACAGTAGCAAGTAAAGTTCCTATTAATATTACATAAGTTTTTCTTCCTAAATTATCACAGATATAAGGGAAAACAATGATTCCAACCGTTAAACCTGAAAAATATATCATTCCGATTAAACTAATAAGATTATCATTACAGTAAAACTCAAATTCTGATGTCCAACTATCAACATAGCCTGGTTGAAAAATATGTGGGAGATTTGATTGACAAACTTCTGCTTTAGAACATTCTCTTGTAAAGTTATTTTCGCCATCAAGGCACAGGAAATTAGGGTTTTTTTCGAGAAAGGTCATCGACATGTAAAATACATCAGAAGCATACCAGTAAAAGAAAGTTGATATAAGACATAAGTATTGGTATGAATGTTTTCCTCCAACTTCTGATATCTTACGATCAATTTTCATATATAATAATATATATTTTTTATCATTATTAAGAATAAAATAATTAATTAGTAAAGTATGTTTATTAATTGATTAATTAATAATAAAAATAATAAGAGTTCGTATAATTATAATTTAATTACAAATTTAAAATAAATGGAAATAGAAATAAATTGTTTTAAGGTATTATATGGAAAATTATCTTTAGAATATTAAACAATTAGATAACGGAGAATTCGAAATAAATATTGAAAATCCAATTGATAGAGCAACTTATATTCTTAAAAAAGGTTATTCAGTTCAAAAATACGGAGTATAATTTATATATAAAATTATAATTAAAGTACTTAGCCAATTTACATTTGACAATTACTGATGTATCTCTAAATGAACATGTTTTTAATATAATTCTGGTAAATATTTAACAATATTACAAATAATATAACATTAATTTCATTAGGAGAATATTGATATTTGGGATGAAGCCTTTATATTAGAACTAGCATTAGCAATCAAAAGAATATTTTCCGATGAGTACTTTCCGAGAAATCAAATAGATGATTTAGAAGGCGTTTTTAATACTATTCTCAAAATAATTTTTAAAATCTTGACAAAAAACTTAGAAAAAGTAAATTAATCACTATAACTACTTACATAGCCAATAATACCAATCATATATGCTTTCGAAAGTATGGTTAGCCATATTGCTAAAACAAAGAAATTCAACGTTTCGAAAGAGAATATAAATTTTTGCAATGACTTAGGTTCATTTGGGAAGTCAACTGTTCATAGAAGATATTCAGTCTTCTTTTGTGCTGGTATTATTCGAGTATAAACACTAAAACTATCACTTTAAACAAATATAATTATTTATATAACTATTATATTCTTTTTATTTTATCTTATATAACCATTAGATGCATAAAACAATTTTGAATGAACTTATAAAAAGAATAAATATATTAGACTCAGATTACGAACGAGTTATCAGAATAGAAATTTCACATCAATTAAGATATTTAATAAAAGAACTAGGAGATATATTTGTTGATAATAAAACAATTGAATTGGTACTATACATTAATCAACATATAATTTATTTATATAAAATTAATACTAAATATAATTATTCTAATTTAGATTAGCACCTATATTAATGAGAATGATATATTTTTGAATACAGAAATGATTATCACTGTTTTAATAAATTATGAAAAGATTTACAATAAAAATGAAACAATTTTACCAAAAGTGAACTCAAGAATATTAAAACTATTCGATGATAATGAGGATTTTACTTGTATTTTTAACATTTTTACAACAATTGTGAATGAATGTTACGAAAATGTTCTTTTAGGATACAATATCTTTTTCAAAAATAATATAAACTTGATAACTTATTTTATAAATGTAAGTCATTATTCATAAAAAATTATTTAGAAATACATAATAATAAAAGAACAAAAAAATCTAACTATGAAAATTAATTATATCTTAGACAATTTCTATAAATTTGCTACAATATATCAAAGAATTATTGAAACAGAGGATATGACATATAAACTATTTCGTTATATTGTTCCTATTGTGTTTATCGATTATGAAACTTATGAGTTAAACTTTGATAACGAGGAGATTAAACAAGATAATGATTACAGAAAGAAGTTTTTTGAAAATATATGTCAAATATTAGATAATGTAAAACCAGAGCAACAAATAAAAATAGTATATAAAATATTTGAAATATTTGAATTCCAAGAGGTTGAATTAATTGATATACTATTTAATAACATTGAAAGACTTCTAATAATACAAGAAAAAATATATAATGTAATTACTGTTAATAACAATGCTATTATAGGATAACTTTTTTAATGCATTCTTTATGAACTTTTGGAAGTTTGAAGAGTATTTAGCTTCAAATCCTAATTTGCAGCATATTAGTAAGCTTCTAGATGCTTTATATCAGTAAATTTATACTGACTTATCTACTTATTTACTTACTTATTTACTTATAGGATAAACTTTATTTTCAATAAAGAAAAATGTATTGAGATCAATAAGAAAGTCGCATTAAAGTATATGATATCCAATATTGGCTTTTATGTTCAAAAAAAGTCTATCAGATTATTAGTTAAGACACTAAAAATATCAAATAAGTCAACAAAAGTAGAAATATTTAGGCATATGGAAAAGGAGTTTTTGATTAAAAAAGGATATTATGTAAGAAAAGTTTATATGGAATTTTTCATTGAGATGATTAATGTCTTTTCAATTAAATTTGTTGAGTATTTTGGACTTTTGGATAATTACATTAAATTTCTAAATGACAAAACTTCTCTTAATATAGTCTCAATTGAATTACTTAAGAGGATAATTCCTTTTGCTTCAGATAAAACTTCTACTGTTATTTTAGAAAATTTAGACAAAATAAATAAAGAAAATAAATCCAATAAAGAGTTAAATAAAGTAACAATTATACAACTATACAAATAATAATAAAATATCTAATTAATAATAATAAGGCATTAGAGGATTTCTTTACTTGGTATGAATATTTCAAAAAGAATCGATATACAGCTGAGATGATTTACAAAAGCAATCAAGACAAAAAGAAAATAGACGAAGAAAATATTATTCAGCTTAAAGAAGATATGGAGTTAAAGGAAAAAGAAAAGAATGATAAACTTGCTCTTGAATGTAAGGATATGTCGAAAAAAGGACCTTTTAAAAGGGTAAGGTTAAATATATTAATTAATAGATGATGACTGATAAATATGTTCCGAATGTTAATATGCAAGAAATTATTAAAGAAAAACCTTCTTCTATTACCAAAAAGAGCTTGTAAGTATATAAATCTTAATATTTTGTTAATAAAAACTAATAACTTTTATATAGTAAGTCTGGTAAAAATGTAGCTATAGTTACTCCTATACCAAATCCAATTGTGATTAATAAATTGGAGTTAAAGTCAGATTCAAATTTGATTAATACTCTGAAAAACTCAACAAATACAAATACAAACACAAACACAAATAACATAAACTCTTCTAACCTAAGTACTAATAACTTAATAAAAAAACGAACATGGGCTCCTGATATATTACAAATAAAAGATAAAATAAATCAAGCAAATAAAAGCAAAGGTAACTACTATATAATAACTTTAAATTTCTTTATTATAAAATTTAATTAATTAATGAATTATTATAGCTGTAAGCCCACCAAAAAAGATATTTAATACTACAACAATGGGATCTATGGGAATCGGTAGAAAATCAAGTGAAAATAACTTGGGCGATAAATCACAAAATAAAAAGAAATAGTACCAAATAACAAAGTAATACCTATATTGAGGAAGTAGTAAGAAGTAATGTAGTAAAATGTAGTAATAATGAAAGAATTATTTATTAAAGAAGTATATAAATGTAAATGTATATCAATAACAAAACAAATTAAATTATATAATTTTAATGCTAATGTTTTATTTATGAATAAAACAACTAAACTATTCTTTATATATTATTTTCTGTAATATTATTTACTAATTTCTTTATTTGTATATATAAGTGTATATTATGGATTATATGAAATGTTGTATCCTCCACCTGGCTGTTCGTTTAATTTAAAATTGTCAGTTGACATTCCGAACATATTTAAAAATGTATTACCAACTCCTTTTAATTTTCCTAACATATCATCAGTCATCTCTTTCTTTTGTTTTTCTGATAGATAAAAAAGTTCTCTTTCATTAATTTTACTAGCTAAACTTGGATCAAGTTGTTTCAATTTAATTAAGTCTTAGTTGAAAGTTAAGTTAGAGGATTATATATATTTTTACTGTTATGATATGATAGTTATTAAGAAATAAGTAAAGATAGCATGTTTAATTACCTTCGTGAGCTTCCATATATTTGTTTGAGTTTTTATATAACAACATTCTATTATACATTGCTTTTGCAAAGACCGGGTTATATTCAAGAGACTTAGAAAAAGCATCAATTGCTTTATCATTTTCGTTCTAATAATTAATTAGTTATTACCAGCTTAGATAAACATAATCCTTTATTCGAATATAAAATATGTAATTGTTCTTTAAATTCGATTTCTTCTGCTAATCTAATACCTTTATTATAATAAGTTAGATAATAAATATATTATTTATTATTATACATTCAACATAAGTATTTAGAGCAGCAATTAAATTTTGACTTTGGTAACTTTCATTTGCAGTTGCCTTTAATTTAAGAATTTCTTCGGAAATTCTATCTGTTTCTTCTTTACTCCTCTTTTATTAAAAATTAATATAAATATATACTGTTATTTTAGTAACTTCTATATTTTCATTTTCATTATCATTTTCTATATTATTATTAATTTTTGGTTCTTCAAATTCTTTATCGTCTGAAGAATGAGAATTTTTTCTTTTATTGTCATTATTTTCCATTTTAAATAAAAAATAATAATATGGTAAATTTAATAAATAATAAATAATTAAATGGTATTGTTATTGATTTTTATTAATATAGTATTAATAGTTAATTTAAAAATTTCTATGTAAAACATAATATGTAAAATTAATTAATGTAATTTATTACTTAATATAATTCTCTAATTATTATATTATTAAAATGGAAGATTTAAAAAGCGAACATAAATTAATAGAAGAAGATTTTCCAGATAACTTAGGATTCAATAATAATTTAAAACAATCAACTTCAATAAATGAAAAAACGAACAATCCAGAAGTCAAAAAGAAAAAGAAAAAACCCCCAAAGAAAAATATTCCTGTCGATGATGACGGAGTAGAAAATCAAGTTTTTAAATTTCAATATGTTCATGACTCTAATGGGATTATAAAATACATATCAGAAGATATTACTCATATGACTGGATTTAGAAAAAATTCCTTAATGGAACAGTCCTATCATAAATTTATCCCCGAGGAGCATAGAGAAGATGCTTCTAAAAATACAAATCTAACTATAGAGAAAGCAATGAATAATGAAAAGGAAAAGGAAAAGGAGCTGGAAGATAAGCATAAAAATGATACTAAAGAAAGTAAGGATATTAAGGTTAATTCAGATTTGAATGAAGAGACTCAAATCGCCTTAAAAGATGATGTTTCTCATATTTATGAATGCTACGTTATTAAAAGAAATAATAATTCGAAAGATAATAAAATTCTTGTTAGAGTCTATGAAAAACCTGTTTTTGAAACAATAACTATTAATGATAAAGTTACAAATATAGTAAAGGGAGTACAAGGAGTCATTGTACTATCCGAAAAAGTACCAGAATTTGAAAAAGAAATGTGTTCTATATTATTAAATAAATCAATAATTTGGCTTAGCCTAGTTGATTGTAAACACAATAAAAGAAAAATGCTTGGCTCAGACCATGAACATGAGCATCAAATCGAGGAAGAAATTAAAAAATACGAAAAGATTGCCGATACAATAGTAGAATTATTTGAAGATAAGATACAATATTTAAACCCGAAAGGAGATATGTGGAAAGAACAAGGCCGAAAGATATTCTATGATCAGATTATGTTCTTTTTAAAGAAACATCTTCCGATTAATTTTATACTTCCTGCATTTCCTTTTAAATCTGCGAATAAGTACAAGACTTTAGGTCGTATTCCTGATAAAGGTGAAGAATTGGCGTTAGAGCTTATTCATTCATTTTGTGAAGAAATAAATAAAATATATGAGTTTGGTATTTGTTTTAACATTGTCTCTGATGGAAGAGTTTTTGCTGATATATTAAAAATCCCGGATAAAGATGTTGATGACTATGATGGAATACTGAGATATAAGTATCCTCAGTATACTAAATATATTAAGTTTTTTGATTTGGCTTATTTCTTGGATACTGCTGATAAGCATGATGAAGCAAGAGAAAAACTTCTAAAGTTATTTGGGAAGTCAACTGCTAAAATTCAAGAAAAGATTGAAACAGACGATGAATATAAAAAGATGTATTTAGGTTTCTCCAAATTTATTTTAGAAGATCTGTTCTTTATTATGGATGATGACGATAAAAACAAAATCGGAACAGAAAATACATTAAATATATCAAGAATGAAAATAAAAAACGAAGTAAAACTCTACGCAAAACAAGTTATGAGAAGGAATGATGCTTACTCAAAAATGATTGAAAATTTATTCCCTCTCTATGTAAGACTAAGTATACACGCTCACAATAATTCCGGGCCAAAATTTGCTATAAGACTACTTCCAATGGATAAAGTTGCAGAGAAATTAGTCGGTGACAAAAATATGCATATTCCTACACCTTGGCATAATGTAGTTATTCAAAATGAAGAAGGAAAGTATATGATGATGAAAAAGTATAGAGTAAAACATCTCAAAAATTGTGAGTTGATATATGATAAAGAAGGGATACCTTCTTATTATAAAATTAATAAAATTGGTGATGAAAAATTAGATGAAAAAACTAAAGAAAATTTTGAATAAAAAAGATGATAAGATTGATAAAGATGAAAGTAGATAGTAAATAATTTTATATTATAATATATTTGAAATTTTAAATAAATACTAAAAAATATATGGCATTATTAACTAGGAGCTCTTGTTAATTTACCTAAATTCAGGTGATTTAATAAGAAACTAATAAAAGAAAATAAATTAAATTACTTTAAATTACTTTTATTTATTTGATAAAAAGTAACTATAATATAGGACGTGAATCATTACAGTAAAATCATAAATATTATAAACAAATAATTAATTAATATATATTTTAAACTCTTATATTTTATTTATAACTTTCAAAATTAATTTAAATAAATAAAGATAAATGTCTAACACAACAAAAGTAAATACAAAATGTCAACATGAAAAAAACACAATTAAAGGTGATAAAGTTAATTTTTGCAAATTATGCGGAGTACTAATGACCGGAAATGTAATAATTATATTAAATTCATATAATCTCAATAACAACAATAACATTTCTATTATAGGTTATTTGCATTAAACCATTTAAATATTTTTACTCTCCAGACGTTCCACAACTAGAAATTTATAATAATATGTTTACCCAATCTAGTAAAAACATATTTTCAAACATTAACTCTAACCAAAATTATTTATCAAAAAGAAATATGGCAATACAAATATTACAATCATTATGTTCAAAACTTAAGCTAAGATGTCAAACTTTTTATCTTGCTTTATATTTGGTTGATATTATTTTCATAATAAAGAAAAGTTATTTAAATTTAGAATTAGTAAGTGTTAGCTGTCTTCTACTTGCAGGTAATTATAATTAATAATAATTATATAAGTATATAATTGTTTATTAATATTTAATAGCCAAGTTTGATGAAAATGACCCTATACTTCCAGAGTTAAATAAAATACCTAAAGCTAGTTCATCTTCATCTTCGTCGTCTTCATATTATTCAGGATACTCCAATTATTATAGTAAGGATGAATTAAGCAGAACTGAAATTGAATGTATTAAACTATTAGAATTCAAATTAAATCATTTTACTGCATATCAATTTATTAAAAGCTACTTAACAATGGGTATTGTAACTGAAGAAGAATTAAAAAGCCTCGATACTTCATCAGCATCATTCTTAGTAAACTCATCAAACTCAGCAAATTATAATGAAAATGGATCAATGTCATCCAGGGTTTATTCAGGACAATCACGTGAATCAAATAGTTATTCAAAATATAAAAGTAAATATTCTGCTGAAGATATTCCAAGTTCAAAGTATAACTTAAACAATACAGACTCATGTTTATTAGATAAAATATACTCTCAATGCTTTGATTTTTTAGATTTATGTATTAATAGTAAGTTTATTAATTGATGTTTATTTATTATAATTATAGATAGTAAATATCATGATTATTCACAAATAATAATTGCTACAAGTTGTATTGCTCTAGCAAGAGAGAAATTCAGCTTAAAAGGTAAACTCCCAAGTTGGTTTGAAACTATTTATAAAGTTAATTTTAGTCAAATAAAGGAGTTTCACAATGTAATAAAAAGGTAACTTTAATAATAATTGTTATTGTATTTATTATTAGTAATTTTATAAGTGCTAATCCTGAAAGCGCAATATGTTTTAATAATAATCAAGAATACGAAAAATATGGAAGTAGTTTAAAAACCGAAAGAGATACAAAGACTGCAAAAGATATTATTCCAAGAGATATTAAATCAAAAGATATTAATAATCAAGAACGTACTATCAAAACAGAAAGAGCAGAAAAATTAGAAAGAAACGAAAAGATTGATAAATTTATAAAGAATCCAAGTTTTAATCTTAATAACACCAAAGACGGAAATGTTATCTTAAACCTAAATACATCAAGACCAGATGATCTTTCAAATAAAATTGATAAATTAAACATGCATTTAAAAACTGTTCATTATGAAATAAACACAATAACACCAAAATCTAATGATAACCCTACTAATACTAATAAAATAGCATCTTCGTCTAACAATTATATTAAAAACAGACATTTATCTATTGGTATTAAAAACAATTATACATACGAAAAAGATAATTTATTATTTGTAGATACTAAAACTAATGTAAATCCTAATGTAAATTCTAATAAAGTTAATGATAATATTGATAAAAAAATTGTTAGAGATATAAATAGTAATATAGATAAAGATATAAATAATAATATAAGTAGCAATTATAGATCAAAGTCAAAAGACTATTCTGCTATTACATATAATAAAAACATTACAGAAAAGATGATGGATAAATTAAAAATAACAAATAGCTCAATTATTAATATTAATAATACTAATAATACCAGTAATACTAATAATGATTTAGCAAACAAAGATAATAAAAATAAGTCAACAAAGAGTATAACTAAAATAACTGATAAAGTTGAAAAACAAATTATGGATAAAGTTGATAAAATTATGACTGAAAAAGATAAAAAGCAAAATGTAAAATCTTTGGTAGATGCTAAAAAAACTACAAAATCTAGTCATAAACATCAAATGTCAACAAATATATATCAAGGAGGTAAGTCAAATGCAAGAATATCAGAAGAATTATTAAATAAATGCCAAAACGACAAAACTAAAAAAGAAAGAAAAATTGATGACAAATCAGAAAAAACATTTTCTGATAACTTAAAAATTGATGTATTGAAAAGTATTAAAGCTAATGAAAAAGTAAATGAGTATTATTATTCGAAATATATGAAAGTTAATCCAAAAGAAGAAGTAAGTAGTTTAATAAGAGACTCAAAATATAAATATCAATCTAAATTAAGTGATAAGATAAAATCGTATAATAAATATGAGGATATTAATCAAGAAAAAGAGATGGAATATCTATACCCAAATGAATTCAAAAAGAATAAAATATCAGTTGGAGATAATTTATATAAACTTGATAAGCTTAATAATATAAATATTAATATAAA
>Ga0100378_1006185_pt1 | contig 10852 bp, 15 predicted proteins | sample CryGeymeta201502_FD_81535 | JGI IMG/M metagenome (GOLD analysis project Ga0100378, IMG submission 81535) | Groundwater microbial communities from Crystal Geyser aquifers in Utah, USA - Crystal Geyser metaG 2015-02 | ecosystem: Environmental > Aquatic > Deep subsurface > Groundwater | place: USA...
AATATTGAAAGTGAAATAGACTTACTTGTCAAATCAAAGTAGGAGTTGATAAATTTAAAAGATTTAAATATCAATAAACTTATATGAATTATTAATATTAAAATTATTATATTAGTTATATTACTTATATTACTTATATTACTTATATTACTTATATTACTTATATTACTTATATTACTTATATTACTTATATTACTTATATTACTTATATTTCTTATATTACTTATATTACTTATATTACTTATATTACTTATATTACTTATATTACTTAAAATAAATTATATACTTATTTTATTTTAACATTAATAATTACAATCATTAATTAATCTCTTTTCTTTAACTTTCTTTAACTTTATACAAAGTATTCAAATATTAATCAAATACATTTAAATTTCATTTTATATTACTTAATTTTGACTAAATATAATAAAGGATTACTAAAACATACTTTAATTAAATATATTAATAATCTACATTCTTCTTTTTTATTTATCAAGTAATGGTTTGGTTGCATCTTCCATAAAATTAAATTTCGGTGTCAACTTTTTATCAGAAAGTGTCCTTTCAACTAAACGTTCCCGCTCATCAGACAATAAATCCCTACAAATAAATTTCGGTGTTTCTAAATTAACACTACCAGATGTTTTAGAAATCTTTTTACTTGTTGACTTTACTTCTACTTCATTTTCATTACTAATCGACTTATTATAATCAAACTCTGAATTATTTTTATTACTAGCCGAATTATTATCAGGTATTAATATAATATCTGGTTCGTTATCTTCCGATTGTCTTTTAGCAAATCTATTACTAGGTAAAGCCTCAAATGATTTATATGCCTCGGCAAGATGTATATTAATCCTTGATACTGAAATAATTAAGTATTTCATCCAAATTAAAAGCATACTATTTATTACGTTTACCCTTCCATCTATTAAAAACTTCTTTAATTCATATTTATCAAATTCATATACTATAATAACATCGGACGAACTTTCGCAAGATAGATTAATTAACCAAGTTTTATCATTATTGTCTAAGTAATTTAAGATAAACTCTATAATTCCTATCCAAGCTCCTTCTTTCAAATAAGAAAATATAGTATCATTGCTTTTCAATGTGACTCTTTGATATTTAGGAATAACAGCAAAGTAATAAAGCTTATCAAATTTAGTGTTTTGAACAGCTAATATTTCCTTTGCTTTAGTTATTGTACGTTTTGTCCCTATTCTGATAAAGTCAATAAAGTCTTCCTCTGATAGAAAATCTTTGAAATCTCTGTTGTATATTACTTTTTCTACTAAATCTATACTTGCTTCTTTATTGAAGTTATATAGGAAGACAGTAAAAACAATATATAATATTATTAATGTAACCATAGTTAGTAAGTCGTAATAGTAAAGGTTTTTGGATAATCCATAAAAAGATATAATGACTATTCCGAATATTTGTAAAACCTTTAGATATGTTTTGTATGTTTGTTTAAAATATATAAAGAGAAAAATAAAGCTTGTAAAAAGTAGAGGATAATCAAAACTAAAGAAATTCTGAATGTTTTGACTACTTTCCATTAAATTTTAAATTCATATTAAAATATTAATTAATATATTGGGAGTAATTAAGTAATAAATATTTGTAAATATTTGTTGAATTAATAAAAGAATTAACAAAATTAATGGGAAATAAAGAAAGTAATTTATATTCAGATGAAAAGAAGCTTGATTTACTATATCAAAAGACGACTGAGTATTTTTTAATACAAGCTAAAGATAAAGTATATAAATAAAAGAATTTAAACATAATTATATATTAATAAAATATTTCAACATATTACATAAAATTGCTTATTTGAAATAATTATGTTTACTTAATAATTAGATTACAATTGTAAATGAGGATATAATTAAACTTTATATAATTCCAGAAATAATCGATATGACTTTCAACGTTAGAGACAAAGATTTAGAAGGAAGTATAGAACTTTACAATAAATTCATTGTATTTTAGTTATATAAAAGATTAGAATTACTTACTTGAAGTAAGACCAGATACTTTCGATGAAAAAGAATTAGTTAAATCGTTCGAGGCTGGAAAAGTATTTGTTCATAAGAAAGATAAAAATGGAATACCTTGTATAGTATCTTTTCCTCGAAATCATCATCCTCATGAATGTCCTTGTGAACAAACGCTTAAATTTCAATTTTGGTGGCTTCAAAATTTTCTTAAAAAAATAAAAGAGTAATAGTTAATTAGTTAATATATAATAATAGAAATAAAAACCTTAAAATATGTGTTTTATCTGATATGGAAGGTCTCTCAATGGCAAATTTTGATTATCAAATGTTGTGGAAAAAACATTTGGTTCAACCTATACAAGAAATATTTGGACCAATTATTGACACTATGTATATAATCAATGCAGGTATTGTATTTAGAAGTATTTGGTATATAGTAAGCAAATTTGTTCCTGAACATATGAAAAAGAAGGTATAATAACATATAATTGATCTATTAATATATCCAATATTTAATTAAAAGATGAAAGTATTATCGGATATCAAAGAGTTAAAAGAATATTTTAATGATGAAGATTTATTAGTTGAGTTTGGAGGCACATCAACCTTTAAATATAAATATCCATTTGATGATGAGTATAAAAAGTTATTAGGAATAAATACTGTTGATAAAGAAGAAAAAACTGAAGAAAAAACCAAAGGAAGTAAAGGAATTGAAGAGAATAAATTGGATGAAGTTAAAAAAGATGAAATAGTCGAAGTAGATGAAAAGCAATATAAGGATATTAAACAAGAAGAAATAAATAAATAAAATCGAGAAAATTCACAATAATGAGAAAATTAATTAAAAAGAATTGTATTATCATATATCATTTATTACCTTTTATGAAGTTCTATAAATAATAATTAAATAAACAATTTAAATAATAACCAATTCATTTTAATAATACTAGTAATTTAATTTTTTTAATTATTATAATAATAGAAAAGTTAAAAACATTATTGCTATTCAAAAAAGATTATCTCTTTTTTTGTCTGTTATTCTAATCACAATATAAATCAATATTAAAATAACTTTTTGAATTTAGTAGTTAGTAGATATTGAACAAATTTTTAATATTATTATTGCCTTATTTCAAATAAATATAATTTAATTTTTAATACTTTAATCATGAATTAATTATTTTTTAACTAATTATATATTAAAAAATCCTGTAAATTATAATCAGAATTAACAAAAAATGGGGAATAAAGAAAGTAACTCATATTCAGATGAAAAGAAGCTTGATTTACTCTATCAAAAAACAACTGAGTATTTTTTAACACAAGCTAAAGATAAAGTAATTACTTTTATTTCTATTACTGTTTTAATTAGAAATTTTTCAAATTACTTAAACTATAAATTCTTAAAGATTCTAATTAATACCAATACCTTAACTTCCTAAAACAGATTACTATTATAAACGAGGATATTATTAAAATGTACATCTTACCAGAAGTAATAGATATGACTTTCAAAGTTAGAGAAAAAGACTTAGAAGGAAGTATAGCTCTCTATAATAAGTTTATTGTAATTTTAAAAATAATTTTAATCTAGCTATTCTTACTTGAAGTTAGACCAGATATTTTCGATGAAAGAGAATTAGAAAAATCATTTGAGGCTGGAAAAGTATTTATTCATAAGAAAGACAAAAATGGAGTAATTTGTGTAGTATTTTTCCCACGAAATCATCATCCTTATGAATGTCCTTGTGATCCAACTATTAAATTCGAATATTGGTGGCTTATGAACCTCCTTAAAATAAAAAAGGAGTAATATAAGCATGTATAAATATAGAACTGGGAAAATTAAAATATGTGCTTTGGCTGATATGGCTGGTCTCTCAATGGCAAATTTTGATTATCAATTACTGTGGAAAAAACATTTGCTTGAACCGTTACAAGAAATTTTTGAGCCTATAATTGACTCTATGTATATAGTAAATGCTGGTATTATATTTAGAACAATTTGGTATATAATAAGCAAATTTGTCTCTTTACATATGAAAAATAAGGTATATTATATAAGTGATCTATTCAATATATCCAATATTTAATTAAAAGATGAAAGTATTATCAGATGTCAAAGAGCTAAAAGAATATTTTAACGATGAAGATTTGTTAGTTGAATTTGGAGGCACATCAACTTTTAAATATAAATATCCTTTTGATGATGAAGATTATGAGGCCGTAACAGGAAGAAAAAAAAGTGAACAAAAACTTCAAGAAACAGAAGGAAAAATAGATGAAATAGATGAAAAATTAGTTAAAAAGGGAAATAAAGATGATATAATGAAATGATAGAATTAGATAAATATTTATCTAAGCAAATAAAAACAATAAATAATATTTATAAATAATATAATACTAACACACAGCTTTAATAATAAAATAAAGAAAACAATCAATTTAATACTTATATTACTTATATTCTGTTTAATTTATATAATTTAAATAAAAAGTTCATAAAATAAAATATTTACAATGTCTACAATATTTCTTTATTACCTATTACTTGAGTTACAAGCTACAAGTTAACTTAATTTGATTATTTGCCATTTTTAGTTGACCTTGTAAGAGTTTTGTTGGACAATAAAGAACTATTTGCTTTAGAAGGAGTTTTTAATATGGAGTAATTATTATCATAAGAATATATTTTCTTAACTGAATCTTCTACAATATCTACAATATCATCTGGATTGAAATCTTTTGACAATGCTATTAGTATATAATCAATTATATTCTTGAATTCAGAGTTTACTAAAAATATTTTGAAATAGAACTTGTTAATGAATTTAACAATATTCTCCAATATTTCATTAAAAACATTTATATTAAGTGAGTTTAAATTCTCTTGTGATACTTCTATTAGTTTTTCAATTTTAGATTTATGATTATCAATCTTTTTGTAAGTATTTGCTGAGCATAACTCAAATAACTTTCCTTTTAATGAGAAGTTTTTTAAATCATCATTATCATTATTACTAACAGACTGATTAAACAAACTCAACTTCTTCATTTCATTATCAACAGTTGTATACATACTTAAAGTTTCAATCTTTAAAGAACTTATTTTTTTTGGGTTTGTTAAATTAATATCGTTAGTATTATTAATGCTACTACTTATTTCACTAATAATAGATTCTTTAACTAATGGTTTTAACACAGTTTTCTTAGGACTTTTTAATAATATGTTATCAATATCGAATGAAGTTTTCCTTGGATTAATAATAGATTCTACTTCACTTTCATATATATTTGATTGTAATTTAAAATAGTCTGAATCTATTTCATAATTATTTTGTAAGTTATCTATATCCTCGTTTTTATCATTATTTGACTCATTGTCATTTAGAAAAAATATTGGCTCAACACGCTCACAACATTCACTTAATCTAAAAGATAATATTATAATGTATTATTTATAAAATATATTGTAAAATGTAATAAAGTATAATGAATAATATATAGTGTATAATGTATTATTGCTAATTTCCAATGTATAAAATGTTAATTTACCTTGGTTTTACCAACACTGACTGACAGTTATATTTTAGTTCTTCATTGTAGTGGCTACTTACACATGAGAAGATTTTGAATATTTTTAAGTAATATATCCAGCTTTCTTTATATTTTTGAAAGTATACACTTTGTTTGTAATTAATAATTAAGTTGAGTAGATTCTTAATAAGATCATCTTGTATATGACTAAATGAATTTAATATTATAAATTATATGATAAAAGTTATATGTTATATGTTATATGTTATTGTTACAAGAATAGAATGTTATTCATAAGTGGTATTGTTATCATCTCTTTAAGACTTAAACATTTATTCATAATAGAAATTTGGTCTTTGTGAATACGAGCACTAATTTTATTGATAGTAGCCGCACAATTAGATAACAAAATATTTTGTTTTACTAAATCAAATTGACTATTAAGAAGATCAAACCTAATCAAAATAATAAATTTATTCATATTAACATAATAACATAAAATAGAACATATAAATAATAATTTCAATACCATTTTTCCATATCACTCCTTCGATATACTTTAAATATATAAAAAAACCCTGTTAAGGTTACAATATCAAACGCTAACTCTAACGACAAATTATCTTCCGGTCTTTCTGTATCGTCACCTGAAATTACTTCCGTAAATTCTATTTCTTTTCCAATATCTCTTAGTTCTTTTAATTTTGATTTAATTGACTGAGTATTCATTGAAATTTCTTTAATATCACTTAAGGGAATAATTATATCTACATAATATTTTAATACATTATGAACTTACTTGAATCAGTTTTCGAAGAAGTAACTACAATTTTAGTTTCATATAAAACCATTTTCACAGCATAAAACTCCTTCTTAGACTTTGAGTATTTATACATCGAATCTGATTTTAACTCTTCTGATTTACTGCCTAATAAACATTACATTAAAAAATATTACTTGATATAACTCTTTTTTGCATTATTTCATTGTTTATTATTTTATTTACTTCTCGATTCTTTTCGTCAATCTCTTTTAAATTGAGAAAATAAATATCAATAGTATTTTTAGTTAAGAAGTTTGATATCTTATCATTATATTTTAGTTTTATTTCGATTAGGTTGCTTGATTCGTTATTTATTAAAACAAATGAGTAATCATTCATGTTTATTACTTCATCTTTGAATTTTAGAGCCAAACAACTATATATTTCTGAATTTTTCATATTGATTATATCCTTGCATGTAAACTCTTCAGAAATTTTTAATTTTAAGTAGGATTTCTTTAATCGGTCGAAATAGAGTTTAATATCTTCTCTGAACTTTTTGGAATTACTCCATATTAGATTACTCAAGAAGTTCATTTATAAATTCTGAATAAAATATATTAATTATTAAAATTATTTTATCATAACAATATGAATAACAAATGTCTGGAAAATAATCATTTATATAAATTAAGATATACTATTGACTTATATTTTATTATTTTATCTTATCTTATAAATTATTTTTTATATTAAAATTGAAAAATTCAAATTATATCAAGTATAATAATATACAATTTAAATATTATTTTAAACTATAATAATAATTTAACAGTTAATGGATAAAGTTAACAAACAAAAAAATACATCTAGTGATAAGGAACTTCCTTCCTCTGAGTATGAAATTCCTATATCAGATAATTTTAAACTTAACGCTAAAAGAAAACTAGGAAGTGGAGCTTTTGGTGACATTTACTATGGTAATATAGCATAATATATAATACATTCTACAAAACAATTTCATAACTTAAATTATAATAAATTATATAGGCATAAATTTAAAACTTAAAGAAGAGGTCGCGATTAAACTTGAACCAAGTAAGGCTAAACATCCTCAGCTATTTTATGAGTCTAAACTATATATGACTTTTCAAGGCGGAAGTAAGTTAACATAACGTTATCATAATTTATAATATTACTAGCTGGTGTGCCTAATATATATTGGTGTGGAACGCAGGGAAATTATAATATATTAGTAATGGATCTATTAGGAAAAAGTCTTGAAGATTTATTTAATGACTGTAAGAGAAAATTATCAGTGAAGTCAACTATAATGCTTGGTGATCAAATGGTAAGATAACTTTAAATTAATTAGCTCTCAAGAATTGAATATTTGCATTCAAAAAATTATATTCATAGAGATATAAAGCCAGACAACTTTTTAATGGGTACTGGTAAAAAAAAACAATTGGTATATATTATTGATTTTGGTCTTGCGAAGAGGTTTAGAGACCCGAAAACAGGGCTCCATAATCCATATTTGGATGGAAAGAGCTTGACAGGTACAGCGAGATACGCAAGTATAAATACTCACTTAGGAATAGGTAGGTTTTAAATTACAATAATTTATTAAAACTAAACTTCGTCTAACATCCTCTAACTTCATTTAATTTATTTATAGATCAATCAAGACGAGATGACCTAGAATCACTTGGTTATATTTTAATCTATTTCCTAAAAGGTGAACTACCTTGGCAAGGTCTCAAAGCCAAGACAATGAAAGAAAAATACGAGAAGATAATGGAGAAAAAAATATCATCTTCAATTGAAACATTGTGTAAAGGCTTTCCAGGTAAAAATATTATAATAATATCAATATATTAATAATTTATAGATGAAATCCCTGCGTTTATTCACTATACGAGAGACTTAAAATTTGATGATAGACCAGATTATGGATTTTTAAAAAGATTATTTAAAACAATATTCGATCGTGAAAAGCTTGAATTTGATAATGATTTTGATTGGTTTAAATTAACCGGAGCTAAAATTGAAAAAACTGATGATAAATTAAATATTAATGAAACTATTGAAAAGAAAGAAGCAAATGTATTTGGAAATAATAATATGCCAACATCAAAAAATTCAAATCCTAAAATTAATTCGTTTAAAGGTAATATAATTTATATAATATAAATAATTTATATAATAACAAATTAAATTACAATTTCATTTTCATATTTACTTTTTAAAAAAAGACTCTAAAGATAATAAAGACAGTGGCAAAAACACAAAACTCCTCAAGAAATAAAGAAATAAGGAAATAAATTACAAAGAATACATTTAATATATTAGACAATATTAGTCAAGATAGACAGGATTAGAAAAACTTTACTTGATTCGATAATATTTATTTTATAATAAAAATCAATATAATTTCTATTTTATTTTAATTACTTTTCAATCTATGTGTAATTAATAAATTTAATATCATATCAATATCTAATAATTATTCAAAATATAAATCTTCTTCGGTAATTTCATTAGGGTTTTTATCCTCTTGTTTATTCTTTAAGGTTGATACTTCATTTTCTTTATGAGCTTCTACTTTCATTGCTTTATTCTTTAACTTTTTTTGTTGTTCAGGGTCACTGTTAATAATTCCGTCTAAATCTTCGTTTAAATCATCGTTATCAAGTTTTCTTCCTAATGGTGTACTTACAACTCCTCTTGCTAAGAATTTACGAGGAAGTTCTTGAATTTGTGGTTGAGCTACGATTAATGGTTTAGATTGTTTAGGCTCATGATGATTCTGATGGTGTGAAACAACTTTGTTGACTTCTTGGTTGACTTGGGTAATTGGTGAAGCAAGTAGTTGCTTTATTTTTTGTTGAATTGGAGATGATTGAGCATTGTTATCTTTTGGAGTGATTATTCCTTTTGAGAAGATTTGAGATGGATTTATATTACTGTAGACCTTCTTATCTATCTTATAATCAAAAATATTTTACTGTTACTTGGTTTAGTTTCCTCATCATCATTTTCTTCATTTAAATTTCCTAAATGGAAAAGATTTTTATAATTAAAATCAATTGTTTTTGAGGCTGTATCTAATTTATCTTCGTTTAGTCTAGTTTGATAATTTTTGTGATTATCTATATTACTTTAAATATATTACTGCTTCTATTTAGTAAATTTTCTGCTAAATGCGAATAGTCTTTAAATAAATCTGTAGTAGGATCAAATTTTTGTACTTTAAGTTTTAATTTAGATTTTAGTAAAAAGGAATGATTAATCAAAGAAAGGAAGGCAAGAATTACAGCAAAAATAATATTTTTAGACTTCATATATTTTTATTAATATTCATGTTATAATTATTTAATATAATAAATTAGGAATAAATTATATTTTATTAAGTTAATGATAAAAAAATTAATTTAGATTGCAAACATTTATATGTATTTTATATTTATAATATGAATTCGAATAAATATAAAAATAATACATATTTAATATATCTATTTAACGAAGCGGTGAATTTCTCTTCAAATCATTTTTTAAATTATTAACTAAACCATTTACAGACTTTTCTAAAAAGTATCTATTCTCATTTAATAATTCTTTAACTTTTTCCTTCTTTGCCAAGTGTGTTTTAATCCTTTCATCTTGATCTATAACTTCCTCTAATTCTTTTGAAAGCTACAGATAAATATTATTATTAATATAAATTACTCTTTGATTTTGCTCAGTCAACGATCTTATATGTTCCTTTAACCGATTTATAACAGAGTGGTCTTGATCAGTTAAATTAGCTAATTGTTCTCTAAGTTTATTTATTTCTATATAATCACGATCCTTTTGCTGATCTCGTTGATCGGTTAATATACGAATTTGATCCTTTAGTTTATTTAATTCAGATTGATGCTGTAATTTTTCTTCTGATAGTTTATCTAATTTAATATATGTATTATCTAATTCGAAAGCACATCTGTTTAATTGATCATTTCTTTCGTTTAATATTCGTTCTAGGTAATCATTTTTTTTTTGAAATTCTCCACTAGCCATAAGTTTTTCTTTACTAGATATATTAAAGGTGGAAAATTCATTTCTTAGTTTTTCATTTGCTATGCTTAGGTTATCGATTTCATATCTTAATTTTTGATTTTCTTTATCTAAGTTTGATAGGTCTGCCTATAATAAATATAATTATGAAATTAGTTTTAGTAAGTTATAAATATGTTTGTTATATGTAAGTTTATTTATTTAGTTATGTTTTATAATATACCTTTAGTCTTTCAACATCTTTATGACCTTCATTTGATTGATTTTTAAAAGAGTTTATTTTATCATCTTTTGTTTTTAATTTTATATGTAATGATTTTATTTCTTTTTTCATATCTTCGTTTTTCATAATTAGTTCTAATTTTTCCTTTTCTAAATTTGCTATTGCCAAATCTTGATTCACACAAATTTTACTCAATTGTTCATTGTCCTCTTGTAATTTATCCATTTTATTAGAGTTCTTATTTTTAAT
>Ga0100378_1006189_pt1 | contig 10848 bp, 10 predicted proteins | sample CryGeymeta201502_FD_81535 | JGI IMG/M metagenome (GOLD analysis project Ga0100378, IMG submission 81535) | Groundwater microbial communities from Crystal Geyser aquifers in Utah, USA - Crystal Geyser metaG 2015-02 | ecosystem: Environmental > Aquatic > Deep subsurface > Groundwater | place: USA...
AAGAGCCAAGGAAGCGCTGACGCCGCTGCGCCGGGCGCGCGAACTACAGCCCGCGCGGGGAGTGCTGGAGGAGAAGATCGGGTTGGCGACCCTTCAGGCAGACGAGGCGCTCCGTGCCTTCCAGGAGCGTGAACTACTCCTGAGCAACCCCGAGTTGATCGACAAGCCGGAGCGCAACCCGGCGCTCGCCTTCCTCCTGTCGGCGCTCCTGCCTGGAGCGGGGCAGATGTACAATACCGAGTATGCCAAGGGCGGGGTCTTGCTCGGAATCTCCCTGCTCACCTTCGGGGTGATGTTCTACTCCTTCACGGCATTGCTTGGGGAACTCTCGCACATTCCTCTGGGCGGCGACCTGTTGAGCGTGGCGCTTAGGCTCGTCCAGGACTGGAGTGCGGGCCGGCTGTTGTGGGCGCTGTTCAACTCGCTGCTGCTGGCGGGCACGTGGGGATACGCCATCGTGGAAGCGCCGATTCGGGCGGCGAAGCTGAACGTGGAGCGGGAGAAGCGGCTGGGCCTGGCGTAGGCCGGAGTAGGGGAGAACACGCGCCTCGGGCGAATCGGCGGGGTGCACGGCCCTGTCGCTACAGACCGCCCCAACTGGCGGACTGGCGAAGCGCGGAACTACTCTTCCTGCGGTGTGAAGTTGTCGTACCGGAGCTGCGACCCGCGGCGCCATTTGGCGTGCCCATCGTAGTACAGCGTGTTGAACCCGTCTGTATGCCGCTCGAGATCGGGGGAGGTGGTGAGCGCGTCGCGGAATGCCTTCCACAAGACAGTGCCGCTGAGTTGCCCCTCGTCCCAGCCCTGCCATTTGCGGTTGTCAACATCAGCGTCCATCAGCAGGAGCGTACCGGTTGCGTCCTCGACAAGCGCGTCACACTGACCTACCAGGAGCGCATTCATCGCGTACGCGCCCGCGTCGTTGGTCCGGTTCGCCAGCCAGCTCGGGCGACTGGGGCAGGTGTAGATCTGCACGTTGCGGGTGTACGAGTAGATCGCTCCCTGCCATTGGACGTCATTGAGCGTGGGGGGGTCGGGAGGGAGCGTGTCGTCGTAGTCCATGGCGTACATCAAAAACGCCAAGGCGATCTGTTTCTGGTTGGAGCCACAGCTCGTGCTCCGTGCCTTCTCGCGGGCCTTGGAGAACGACGGGAAGAGCATGGAGGCGAGAATCGCGATGATCGCGATCACCACGAGCAGCTCGATGAGCGTGAAGCCACGGATCCGACGGATGCGTTTCATTGACGGCTCTCCTTGTGCTAAGCTGGTCTGTCGCCTCTTCTGGCCGACGGCCCCGCTCGCCGGGTGACTGCCCTGTCGATCCTCCGTGGACTTACACGTAAGTATACCCAATGGCGGAGAGGCGGCAACTACGGTCGCGAGAGGGCTGCTTCCGTCACTTCGCACAGGTCGCGGAAGACGTGGGTGGGGGTCTGGCGGGCCGGCGCGTTCTCGGCCTCCTCGGCGGTGTTGAACCCCGTCAACACGAGGGCACTCTCAACTCCGGCGCGGTTTCCGCACTCGATGTCAGTGTCCAGCCGATCGCCCACCACCAGCGCCTCTCCGCGGGGCGTCTTGTGCTCGGACAGCAGGGATTCAAGCATATGAGGTTCCGGCTTGCCCAGGAGGGTCGGCGGGCGACCGGCGAGCACCTCGACAGCGGCAACCATCGTGCCACTGCCTGGCAGCATTTCGGTCTCGGTAGGGAGGTGCGAGTCACGGTTTGTGGCAATGAACTCGGCTCCCGCCGCGAGCGCGCGCTGGGCGGCGGCGAGCTTCTCGTAGGTGAGCCCTCGGTCGAGACCGACCACAATGCACTGCGCGCTGGGTGCAGACTGGAGATCGAGAACCTCGATGCCCAGGTCAGTCAGCTCCTCGACCAGACCTGATTCGCCGATGACGAAAGCGCGAGACAGCCCGGCGCTGCTGACCCACCGCGCGGCCGCGTAGGCGGAGTTGAGTATGTCGCCAGCAACGGCAGGGATACCCATGGACGTGAGCTTCGCGGCGAAGCCGCCTCGCGTTCGGGTAGAGTTATTGGAGCAGAAGGAGACCACCCGGCCGCTCCGGCGGAGACGAGCGATGGAATCGACCGCGCCGGGCACCGGGTGCTCACCGTTGTACACGACGCCATCGAGGTCCAGAATCAAGTGCTTGGTCATGTGCGGTGTTGCCTTAGGTCCTCGGGGTTCTGCGCCCGGTCGCGGGGCGATTGTACGCTCGCACGGAGGCAGTGTCAACGGCCGCCGCAACCGGCTCCTCGCCCCGGTCGCCCCTGAGTCGAGGAGGCGTTGCGTCCCTCTCGTTCCGCTGGTAGAATGCCCGTATCGCATCGGGAAAGCCCGAAGGCGCCTCGCGCGGCTGGCGCCGACTGAGTGCTAAGAGCGAAGGCAGACCGTGTCCGGTGAGACCCTGAGGCAGGCAACGGAGAGCGACGTCGGCGGCATCGTCGAGCTGCTCATGCGGGTCTTCGGGACAGGCGGGCGATGGACGCCGGAAGCGTTCCACACCTTCTATGATGTCGACTGCAGCTACGCCCCTGAGCAATCATTGCTGATTGAGTGCGAGGGCGCCCTCGCGAGCCATGTTCGGTGCTCGCGGCGGACAATGCGGGTTCGGTTCAGCCTGTGCCTCGTCCGGCCTGAGCGGTGGTGGCAGGACAGATACGCGTGGTCCTGGGACCGCGAGACGGACCGGTTCTTCGTCGCCGAGAGAGAGGGCAAGGTGGGCGCCTACCTTCGGGCGCTGACATGGCGTGGCGAGGTGGCGGTGATGGACGCCGCGCCGGCCGACACCGAAGAGCAGGCGCTGACGGCCATGTTGCACCAGGTGGTGAGTTGCTGTCCGGAAGCGCGGACGGTGTCGGGACCGGTGCCGCTTGGCACACCTCTCGACCGCGCAATCCGCAACCTGCCGGGGGAGACCCAGAAATGGGAATCGAACGACATGATGCTCCGGCTCATGGACGTACGGGAGCTGTTCCGCAGTCTGCTGCCAGAGCTGAACCGGCGCTGTGCCTCGCTGCCGTCGGACGCCATGCGCGGCGAGGTCGCGGTAGACATGCCCGGTGGTTCACTGGCGCTTCGTGTGACCCATAGTGTGCAGCTCGTCGAGCCGACAGCAGAGGCGCTTCCCTTGGCGCTGACCGACCGCGAGGCGCTCCTGCTGGTCCTGGGGTACACCGGCGTCGAGAGGCTACCGTTTGCGCGCGACCGACAGTTGGCTGGGGACGCTGTGGCTACGCTCTCGCATTTGTTCCCGAGGCGTCCGCAGGTCTTCTGGGCCATGGACCAGTTCTGAGTTGGCGTGCAGACCCCGTCTGGCAGCGGCGGGCTGTTTGGTGGATAATTGAGCCATGGTCAGCAACCGCCAGTGGAGAGCAATGCCCCACAACTCCCCCCCCTTGACAGATCGCCGCGGCTTCACGCTGATTGAGCTGCTGATCGTCATCGCCATCATCGCGATCCTCGCGGCGATCCTGTTCCCCGCGTTTGCCCGCGCCCGGGAAAAAGCACGGTCGGCCGCGTGCCAGTCGAACCACCGCCAGCTCGGGCTGGGGCTGTCGATGTATGCGCAGGACAACGACGAAGTGTGGCTCTGGCCCGGGGCCATCGGCACTTGCCCGTGCGATTGGCACAGCGCGCTCAATCCCTACGTCCGCAACGACCAAATCTACCGGTGCCCAAGCGCACCCAAGCAAGCGGCAAGCTGTCAGTACAACGCCTCCGCGCTGAAGGGCGTCGCGGAGGCGGCCTTCACGAATGTCACAGTGAGCATCTCGCTCAATGACAGCAGCGCCTCGGACGACTGTCCGCTCTGCAGCAGCCAGAACGGAACCACCATCGTCGGCGTGGTGTCGCCCAGACACACTGAGGGGCTGAACCTCGCGTTTCTGGACGGGCACGTCAAGTGGATGCTACCCACCGCGCTGGCTGCCTACGGCGGAAACGCGGACCCAGTGGCCAGCCAGCTTGCTCCGCCGCTGCAGGCGACGCTGCGGGTCAAGGATTAGTAACTGCGAGGGCAGGGGAGACCGAGGCGCGCAAGTGGCCTGCCTGCCGGCCAGCCTTGGTGATGGGCAGTACCGGCGCGTCCGCGTCACTGTCAATAACGCAGCTCAGCCCTGCAAACGGACAAGCACAAGGAGGAGTCCATTGATCACCAACATCGAGGACATTGCAGGCCAGGTTCGGGTGTACTTCAACGCGTTAGACAGCGGCCGCGAGAAAGCGCTGGTGCTGTCTCGAGAGATCACCCGGGCGAGTGCGGAGACCATCCGCGCGATCCACCGGCGCGAGTACGACGCTGCCGAGGCGCGCCTCGGTGAGACGCGCCAGTCCGTCGACGCGATGCAGCGGGTGCTCGACGAATACCCAGACGTATGGAACACCGGATTCGCCATCGATTCCGTCAAAGAGCACGCCGAAGCGGTGTTCACTCTGGCACTCGTGCGAGGCGACTCCTTGCCGTTACCTTCGGAGCTGGGCGTTCCTGTCCCAGCCTACATCAACGGCCTGGCTGAGGCCATCGGCGAAGGGCGCCGCTTCATCCTTGATGCGATTCGCGGCGGCAACAGCGAGGACTGCGAGCGGCTGCTGGATGAGCTGGACGCGATCTACCAGTTGCTGGTCACGCTGGACTACCCGCACGCCATCACGAAGGGTCTGCGCCAACGCACCGACGCGGCTCGAGCGATTCTGGAGCGGACGCGGGGAGACCTCACCACGTCGCTCCGGCAACATGCGCTACAGCAAGCTCTGACGCAGCTCCAAGCGCGACTCGGTGGGAACGGGTAGGGGGAGCGCCCTCTCTTCGCATGGCTGGCGGTCCGCAAACAGGGCGCGCCTGCGGCACAACTTAACATAACACATATTATCAGACGTTACGTCTGACTGCATTTCAGAGTCCTGTCAACCGCACGCCGGAGCTTGGCACCGCAAAGTCCGGAGCGCGACCGACGCCGACCGCACGCGTCGGGATCCGCAAGCCGGAGCAGCCTGGAGCGTCACCAACGAGTAGCGCAACTGCCGAAGCGGCCTACAGCCCCCCCCCCGCGTCGCGACACGCCATCGCAGTGCGCCGGCAGCCCTCTGCGGTGTCCGCCGAGCCCTTTGCACCACGCCGGGACTTTGGTGCCAGGACGAGGGTGGCTGCGTCTGAGTCCCCGCAGGCGTGGTCTCTCTGCAGCCCGCTATCGGCCACCACGTCCGCTTCATCCCCCAGAAACGCAAAAACCGCGGATGCAAACATACGTTGGCAAAGCCGCGGTGTGCGTTCGAGTCAGAGAGATCGCCGTGAGGCGGGCACCATCTGCATCGGCAATCAGTCGCCGATGGTGTAGACGTTCTCGTCGTTGTCCATTTCTTCGAGGCTGCTGAAGATGCGCTTCACGAATGTAAGCAGCTCAAGTGGGCTGAACGGCTTGGTGAGGTAGCAGTCTACCCCGGACTGCCAACCACGGAACACGTCGGCGTCCTGCGCCTTGGCGGTCAGCATGATGACAGGGATGTCGCGGGTCTTGGGATTCGCCTTCAGGTGCTTGAGGGTCTCGAACCCGTCCATCTGAGGCATCATCACGTCGAGCACGATGAGCTCCGGGCTCTCTTCCTCGACCTTCTTGAGGGCTTCCACGCCGTCGAAAGCGGTCACGACTTCGTACCCGGCCCGTTCGAGATTCACTTGGACGAGTCGAACAATGTGTTTCTCGTCGTCCACCGCCAAGATCTTCTTCTTGTCCATGCGCGCGGTGACCTGCCTTTCTGGTCCAGTCGGCTCGGACGGTGTCGCAGCCCTTCTCGCCGAACTTGGTCAAAGTATAGCAAAAGCGCCTTCTGAGAGTCAAGCCGCATTATAGCACGGCTGGGGCCGGAGAATAACCCCCGGCTGAGAGGATCTGAACGGGGATGAGCACACCCATGGCAACAGTCAGCATCAACGGCAGACGCGTCGAGGCGGTAGTCGGCCGCTCCCTGTTCGAGTGTGCCGACAGTCTGGAGGTGAAGGTCCCCTCCTCATGCCCAAGAGCCGGCACCTGTCACGAGTGCATCGTGCAGGTTCTCTCCGGCATGGACGCCCTGGAGCTACGGACGGAGGAAGAGAGCTTCCTCGGTGGCGACTTCCGGCTCGCCTGTCAGGCACGGATTCGTACAGCCGACCAAGACGTGGTCGCCGCGTCGCTCAGGCGGCAACAGCAGATTGTAGCCGAGGAATCGGCTGATCTCCGGGAGCACTGGGAACTTGCGCCCTCGACTCGACGGGACGGTGCCAACGTGGTTAGAGACGGCCAGATCATCGACGACTACCGCGGCGCGATCTTGGGGCTCGCGGTCGATATCGGCACCACCACGGTCTCCGCCTCGCTGATGGACCTCGAGAGCGGTGCAACCGTGGCCCTGACCTCTTTCGAGAACCCGCAGACCTTCGGCGGCAGCGACGTGATGCACAGGATCCACTACGACGGCCAGCACCCGGGCGAGCTGCAGCGCGTGTTGGTCAGCTTCCTCAATGCCGAGCTGAAGGCGATGCCTGGCGACCGGGATCAGCTCTACGAAGTCATGGTCGTCGGCAACCCGACCATGCGCGATCTGTTCCTCGGTCTCGACGTGCAGAGCCTCGGCCAGAAGCCCTTCAAGTCCCAGACGGAACACGACCGCGACGCCGGCCGCGCCTCCTCCACTGCCGTCACCAGGAAACCCAAAGACCTCGGGCTGCGGATGAGCCCGGCGGGAGCGGTCTTCGGCGCTCCGCTCATTGCCTGCCACGTCGGCGCGGATGCCGCCGCGTGCATCCTCGCCACTCGGCTGCATGAGGCGGTTGAGCCGGCAATGATCATGGATATCGGGACCAACACCGAGGTCATCCTGGGCAACAAAGACCGCCTGCTGTGCGCCTCCTGTGCTGCCGGACCGGCCTTCGAAGGCGGCAAGATCAGGTACGGCATGTCGGGAATTGAGGGCGCCATCCAGTCAGTGCGGCTCCGCAACGGGCATGTCGAGATCTCGACCATTGGCGACGTGCAACCCACCGGCATTTGCGGCTCAGGTCTCATCGACCTGATCGCCGAACTGGTGCGGCACGGCAGAGTGAACGGCCGCGGGCGCTTCACGGGTGACGCGAAGGAGTGCGTTATCGACGAAGCCACCGGCATCACCTTCGCCGAGTCCGATGTCCAGGAGTTGGCTCAAGCCAAAGGCGCGACGCACGCCGGCACCTCACTGCTCCTCAAGCACTTCCCACTGCCGTTGGCGGACCTGACCACGCTCTACCTCGCCGGCGGCTTCGCCAACTACATCGACGTAGACAACTCCCGACTCATCGGCCTCACGCCCGACCTCCCGCCCGACCGCCTCCACAAGATGGGCAACGCCGCCGCAGAGGGCGCCAAGGAACTGCTTCTCTCAGTCAACAAGCGTCAGGAACTGGACCGGGTCGTCGGCAGCATCGAGCACCTCGAACTCGAGAGTGACGAGGACTTCTTCACCTACTTCGTCGAAGGCTGCCTCTTCGGCGAGAACTGACGCTCTCCCCTACCCGGCGTCTTCTCCGTCTCTGCCAGCCTGACTCCCGTCCGTTAGCAGTGACGGAGAATCTGCCCTACGTCGCGCACCACCTGGCCGGGCGCCTATTGCGTCTCAGCAGCATGGATAGCAGGCTGGCGATCACTTCCGTAAGTCTCGCTCGCCGGCAGGGGGGCAAGCCCCCCTGCACCCCCCTTGGCTCCGGGCTTGCTGCCCGGTCCGCTGCCTCCCGGCTCCGCCGGGACCGCGCTCCGCGCTGGCAGCCGTCCCGTGCCGCCGCCCTTCGCCCTGCTTATGCTCAAGGGAATGGAACGGAGGCCCTCGTTGAACTGGGGGCGAGAACGAGGCGGAAGCCGAGGAAGACGAGCCGGTAGCCCGGCCCGCCCCAGGAGCGGCACGCGCAGCGGCAGTCGCGAGCGCCGTTGCTCCAACCGCCGCCGCGGACGACGCGGTCCGCGCCCCCTTCAGCCCCCTCATCCACCCAAGGGCTGCCGTCCTCCGGCGCCCCGTCGTAGTTGTTGTGCCAGTGATCCTCGCACCATTCCCAGACGTTGCCTAACATGTCATACAGTCCCCAGTGGTTTGGCAGCTTGCCCTTCACCGGGTGTGTGGTCCGGCCGGAGTTCTCGCCGTACCACGCCAGCCTGTCGAGATTCGGGCACCGGCCGTCCATGCTGGTCAGCTCCTGTCCCTCTTCTTCGCCGTAGGGGGCGTACAGGGCGCCGCCGGTCCCCGCGCGGCAGGCGTATTCCCATTCGGCTTCGCTGGGCAGGCGGGCCACGTCCTCGCGCGGCTCGGGCAGCAGCCCGGTCAGTCGCTCGCAGAACGCCCGGGCATCGGCCGAGCTCACCTGTTCCACGGGGCGTTTGTCAGCTTCCTTGGGTCCCTCCGCAAAGCGGCTGGGGTTCGCGCCGCTCACCGCCTTGTAGAATTCCTGCGTCACCGGCGTCTCGCCCAGCCAGAAGCCGTCGTCGATTCTGACCCCGTGCACCGGCCCTTCGTCGGAATACCGTTCCGCCTCGCCTTGCGGCGACCCCATGTCGAAGCGGCCCGGATCGATCCAGCGCAGCCGGTGGACGACCTCGCCGAGAACCAGCTCGGCAAACACGCCGTACCGATCGGCGCCGAAGCCGCCCGCCCAGGTGGGCGGTTCGGGGGGAGCCAGCGGGATGCGCAAGTGCTTGTTCACAGCGTCCCCTCGCCGGGCGAAAGGGGAGAAGGCGGCCGAGAGCCTTCGTCGCGGGCCTCCGCCCGCGCTACCAACACCCGGCCGCCGCTCGGTGCTTCGCCCCGCCGGGCCGTCGGGCCCGACGGGACAGGGTCACTGCCCGGTTCAACGGGGAACTCATCCGCAATCAACTTGATTGTGGATGAGTTCCAGGACCTCCGTCCATTCCCTTGAGCTGGGGGCGAGAACGAGGCGGAAGCCGAGGTTGTCGTTCCGGTTGCCCGGCTCGTTCCTGTTGCGGTACGCGCAGCGGCAGTTGCGAGCGTTGTTGTTCCAACTGCCGCCGCGGACGACGCGCGTCGCGTCGAGGATGACGCGGTTCGCGCCCTTGGGCAGTGCCCGAAATCTCTGCTCAGCAGCTTCCGGCGCAGCGGTGCGCCGGTTGTCCAGTCCGTGCGCGCGAGGATGCTGCGGGCGATGGCCGCCGCGGCACCCTCCTCGATCCGCTCTCGCCTCAACGCCTCTTCACACGCCTTGAGCCGCCGGCGGGCGCGCCGACAGCTCCGCGAACTGAGGCGGAGCGTGCCCGGGAAGACCACGAACCCGAGGAACGGCAGCCCGGCCTCGGAGCGGTTGAGGCAGGGCGATTTGAGGTCCAAGTCAAGGCGGGTCTCACAATACTCTCGGAGGGCGCGCTCCCACCGCAGCAGTTCGCGCGTGGATTGTCCCCAGACCACGATATCGTCCATGTAGCACACATAGCCCGGGGCGCACAGCACCTCTTTGGCATAGTGATCCAGCCCGCTGAGGTAGTGGTTCGCGAAGTACTGGCTGGTCAGGTTACCAATGGGCACGCCCGCCCCGGCATGACGGCACCCCCGTAGCGTAGTCTCTTGTGGGTGTCTCCCGCCAGCCGCCGGCTCGGCGCACCGGCGACGCCCACAAGAGGCTACACTACAAGGTCCCAACGGCCCAAGCTCGTGTGCGCCACAGTGCCGAGAGGCACCCAGGGGCAAGCCCGTGGCCGCGCAACCCGCGGCACTCGCGTAGCCATCGATGACCCTGTCAAGCAACGCCAACAGCGGCGGCTCCTTGAACAGCCGGGCCAGGAGCGCCTTGAGACGCTCGTGCGAGAGACTGTCGAAGTATTTGCGGACGTCTAGCTTCAGGTAGAACGGGAACTGCCGCGCGAAAGCCGCCGCGCGTTCCAGCGCCGCTAGCGTCCCCTTGCCAGGCAGGCAGGCATAGCTGTCGTAGATCTGCGCCCGCTCGAAGATCGGGGCGCACACATCCATCACCGCATGGTGCAACACCCGGTCGGCGAACGGGGCGACACTGATCGTGCGCTCCTTCGGATCGTGGATCGTGAAGAAGTCGTAGTGCTCGAACCGGCAGTCGCCGGACAACAGCCGCGCCCGCAGCCGCAGCAGGTTCGCGTCCAGGTCCGCCGCAAAGCGGCATGCCTCCGGCCGCGACGCCTTGCCCTTCCGCGCCTGCAGGAATGCGCCCAGCAGATTGCCGGGGGTGACGATTTGCTCAAACAGTCCGGTTGCCCGTCTCATTGTCCTGCTCCGTGTTGAGCCCCAGGATGCGCTTGCCGAAACGCTCAACCTTCTTTTCACCGATGCCCTTCACCGTGAGCAGAGCCGCCGGCGACGGGTCGGCAAGCCGGGCGATGCCCGCCAGCTCTTCATCCGTGAACACCGCGAACGGCGGCAGCGCTTCCTCGTCGGCCATTGCCTTGCGCCGCGTGCGCATCTCGGCAAAGCGGGCGAATGCCTCCGGTTCCAGGACCTCCTTGTAGTCGATCTTGCCGCGCCTGCCGGCGCTGCCGCCAGCGCCGGTGCCGCCTTCCGCGTAACGAACCGCAATGAACCACGTGCTGTTAGCGCCGTCCGCCACAAACTCCTGCCGGATCTCCAATACCTGGTGACCGCGCAGGAAGCTGTTCAGCGCGTCCTCCGCGGCCGCGTCACCGCCGGCGTGGATGAAGAAATGCTTGAGTTGAATGCTCGCCATGAGGTTGTCCGATTTTCGTCTTCGGCAGGGGGCAAGCCCCCTGCACCCCCCTTGGCTCCGGGCTTGCTGCCCGGTCCGCTGCCTCCCGGCTCCGCCGGGACCGCGCTCCGCGCTGGCAGCCGTCCCGTGCCGCCGCCCTTCGCC
>Ga0100378_1006193_pt1 | contig 10837 bp, 13 predicted proteins | sample CryGeymeta201502_FD_81535 | JGI IMG/M metagenome (GOLD analysis project Ga0100378, IMG submission 81535) | Groundwater microbial communities from Crystal Geyser aquifers in Utah, USA - Crystal Geyser metaG 2015-02 | ecosystem: Environmental > Aquatic > Deep subsurface > Groundwater | place: USA...
AAAACTATACAATTCTATTAAATGTTTATTAAATAATTATTAATATAACTTATTAAATAAAATAATACATTTTTAACAATCAATTATAACAATGAGTCTAACTTCTAAAAACTCACAATTTAAAAACTACCGTGAAGATTTTCCTTCTTATTTAGGCTTTATTCCATATAAAAAAGAAGTAATCGGCCAAACAATAGGAGCATGCAATAACACAATTAAAAATATGCTAAGTTACGAACCTCCTAGTGATGAAATAATTATTCCAGTCAAGCAAGGAAATTATGCTCAATATAATAAAGATTACTATACAGACAAATTTTATAAAGGATATCCACTAGAGGAAGATATAATATTTTCTAATAATTCTAGAGACGCTAAGACATGGGTTGGAGGGTCGAAATATGATATATTCCCACAACATATTCCAGGTAAAAACTAGTTAAATTAATAATACTTGATTGATACTTATTATTGCTTATTATTCCTTATTATGTCTTATTATTATGATTGACTTCTTATTTAATATAAATTTTACTTATTTTTTACTTAATATTTACTTTATTTTAGGTTATAAAGCACACATACCAGGAATTAAAAGTTCAAACTTACATGGAATAAAATTCTCTAAAGCAACAGCTATTTCTATTAAGGGAGATTATTGTAAAGATATTGATATGCCTCATAAGGAAAAGTTTATGTCATCAAATTCAGTTAATTTTCCGTCATACAAAAGGAGATCAGAATCAATAGGAGGTAATATAACTGGAGGAGGACTCCGTATTAAGCTTCATAATGAAGAAAATGCAGAACAGTCGATTGCAAATAAAGTGTAAGTTTATTTAATAACTTTAACTTACTTTATAATGCTTTAATATTTATTTTCTTCAGTTACTTTTCAAAAATAGCTCAGATCCCTACAACAGGTTATTGTGGTCATAAATCTATTTTTCAAAAGCCTATGACTTATTTAAATATGGATAAAATATTGATATCTAATAAATCAATTGATATGAATGAAGTTAAGAATGGTACTGAGTTATCACAAACATTTTCTAAATTATTAAATGCGGATAATCCAGATCCTGAAGATGTAAGTTTGAATTATATTGATTTGACTAATATTAATTTGAATTATAAAAATTTTATTATTATTTATCAATTTTAGTTGCCTTTTATTGGAGGTTATAAAGGATTTAGAAAAGGTGTAAAGGCCAAAAATGTATATGGGAAAAACTTTATAAGATCTTCTGTTGAAGGAAGAATAGAAGGGCAAGATAATAACAATACTGAACAATATTAATGACTATTTTTCTGATTAATTCAATTAAGTTCAAATAATTATTTGTAAATGATGATTAAATGAAGAATAATAATTAAATAAGTATAAAAATATATATTATAAATAATATTTAAAAGAAATTAAATTAAAATATATTAGTAATTTAACAACTATTAAGACTTAATATATACTTAATTATTATTTATTATTTTACTTAATAATTAATATAATAATTCAAATTTGAAAATTAAATAAAATTCAAATTAATAATAGTTTCCATTTAATTGGGAAGACAATATGATTTCGCCATAAATTACAATAATTAGATTATTTATAAATCATTTATTTAATTTAGACAACAAAACATAATGGATAAAAATAGCTCTATAGACAAATCAAACTCAACCTTATTTAATGACGAGGAAAATCCCAAAAAACTAAGAAACTGCAGTTCAAAAAATATAAAATATGCAAATCGATTTATTCCATTTAGACAAGATACAAAAGATACATATAATATCATTACAGAAAAAAAAGATAACGATCCTAATCTGATTTTATCTCCGAAAAAGATGGAACATGAGAATTATAAAAAAGCACTTAAGCTACAATTGATATATCAAATCTCTCCAAGTAATAAAAACAACTATTATTCATTTTATTTACATTTATTCATTATATTTACATTTCTTAATAAAATATTAACAATATTAACATTATTATAATTCATTAAGATAAAGAAGAAAATATTTCAAAATGTAATAATATTATTTGTCCAAACAGGAAAATACTAAACTATAAACGAGATACAAGTCCAATACAGCGATCAAGATCAGGATATTTAAATAATATTAATCAAGAAAACAACAACTCAAAAAACAATATGACAAAACAACCTAAAAGGATTAAACCTAATTTATTATTAACATTTGAAGGAGGACTTCAAGATAATTACTATACAAGCTTATTAGATTGGGGAAACGAATATGCTTTACTAGCTACAAATATTGGAATTGCTATTTTTGATCCAATTAAAATATTGTATGATAATACTCAATTAATTGTTGCTGCTAATCCAAAAATAAGTTATATTGAAAAAAGAGATTTGACTACGCCGAATTATGTAGCTTTAAAATTTAAGTAAGGATAATATATAGATAGTATTAATTTAACATTTATAACATTTAGGAATAATCATCAGTTTGTATTAACAACGGAAAATCCAGGAATAGTTATTTATGACTGTAATTACACATTTTCATTAATAATATTTTAATTTCAAGTTGATGCTATTCAAATATTTTCCATACTATATCATTATTTATTTACATATTCAAATTAAATATAATAACTTTTCAGTAATCAAAAATTACAAAGAGGAGAGAACTATGCAAGCAATAGGAAGTGCATTTGATTTTGTAGATGAAAACTCCATTATAATCGGTACAGGAGATGGAACTGTTTTTCTTTACGATTACAGAGAAAACAAAGACAAACGATTACTGCCACATACAAGAGAAGTCTGCAAAGTCAAATATTGTAATTCACTAAACTTCGTTATTACAGGCGGGAACGATAATAAAGTAAATATATTTGATTTACGAGCTTGGAAGCAGATTAAAGAGCTGAACCATTTAGCAGCAGTCAAGGCAATTGATGTAGATAAATCTAAACTGGTCACTGGAGCAGGTAAATATACAAATACTTACTTTACTATACTTATACCAATACCAATATATTTACTTTCTTATAAGGTATTGCTGATAAAACATTGAGATTATGGGATTTAAAATCAATTACATTAGAATCAAGTGTAAAGATAGACTCGCAAATCTCTAATGTTCACTTCTTACCAAATAATTTAGTAATAAGTAGTCAAGGCTATATAGGAAACAATTTAAAATTATTTCAAATTCAAGAATATTCAAATTTAATTAATAGTTTATATAGTTATGATTTTGAAGAACATAAGAAAAGAGTGCTTTATACAGCGATTAAACAAAGTAAGGATTATATCCTTTCACAATCTGCTGATGGTGAATGTAAATTATGGAATATTGAAAGTATTTATAATAAATACAATAAAAATGAAAATAATAATTCTGTATTATTTGATTGTCAGCTAAGGTAATTAGATAAAGATGGAACTGAAATAGTAGATTATGTAGCATATTTAATTTAATTTAATTGCATATTAATTAAGATTAATTAGAACTATTATATTACTTAGATTATTAAATAATGATAATAAGTTAATAAGTAAATAAAAATTAGTTATTAAGTATATTAATATATAAACTAAAATTAATATTTAAATTTAATTCAATAATATTTATTAAAAAATTTAAGTTAAAAAAATGTATTTAATTCAAAGTTTCAAGTCGTTTCTTCTTTACATACTTACTCTCTCATTGGAAGACTTTTCTTTGAAGCTGTTGCAACTCCTTTTGATCTATCTACTGGAGCATTAGGCTGAGGATTTCCTCCTTGAGCTGGTTGTACTGGCAATAAATTTTGTCTATTTTGTCCGTCATCTTCTAAATATCTAACTTTTCTGTTTTCTGTATGTGGAATATCACTTATCTTTGCTCTTAATTGATTTTGAATTGAATTCCAGTATTGTGAAATAAATGTAGATAATCCAACAATGATTCCAACAATTAAGATAATCATGAATAAGTAGTACCAGATCATAGTTCCTGAGCTTGGGCCAACAAAAGTAAATGGAGCATCAGGGTTAGAAACAAAGTCAAAACCGTTTAATGCAATACCTAATTCTACTTCTTCTCTTGCTATATCGCTATCCTATAAAATTATTATAATTTTATACATCGCTTATTCCTGGAGTAATACATTTAATCAATGTTCTGTTTACGTATTTACCTATAGTTATTCCGAATCTTCCGAATCTACAAGCAATAGGTTGATAAGTAAAGGATTTTGTATGTGTTACAGTACCAGCGCTTGAGCCTATAGTTGTTATAAATTATATTTACTTGTGAAATCGACTAAGTCTTCTTCAACAACTGAGGCAGAGGGTAAAACGAAAGGTTTTTCCATACTAGCCCATACGAATACTTCTTTTGTTATACTTGTTTTTGTTTCTTTAGGTTCTAGTGAAATGATTTCTGGATTGTCATAGAAAGAGTAGAAATGTGTTGTATCAGTATAAGGATCTAAAATAAATTTAATAAGTAAGTAAATAAATTTATTAATAAATTACTGTATTCTTCTTCTAAGAATGCTATAGCAAATGGAACAGAAAAAGGTAGTTGTCCAGCAAGAGGTATTTTATAATCACTTGGTGATGGACATACTATTGTCGTTGGGTCTATATATTTCGCAGCAGTTTCTGAATAATATCCTTCTACTCCAAATCTACATCTAGCGTTTATTGAGTCGAAAAATCCTGATCCTTTAACAACTATATTAGCGCTTCCTTGAATAGGTCCTGAGGAAGGAGTCATGCTTATTATTCCATAAGGAGTGAAATTTAAATCCTTTTGTTCTGGGGTAAACGAAAAGTTATTCATTGACATAGAGAAATTCATTGTTTGGTTACGTTCATTTAAGAGCATCTTAGGGAAAATACAATTTATTTGTTGTTGACTTACGAATTGTCCTTCTCCGTATGAGTCTCCGATCTTGCAGCCGAGATTTACACCTGGGAAGTCGTTTCTAAATCCAGATCCAAATACTTTAACTAATCCTCTACCTTTTGAAGGTCCTGATCTAGGGAAGATATCTGTAACTGTGGGTTGATTGTAGTAATAAAATCCTCCAGAGAATACTTTTTCATCAATACCGTTGAGAGTAATACCAAAGTCAACTTTACCTGTGAAATTTCTTCCTTTTTGAGCTCTTGGCATAGGGCATCTATAAAGTTATATAAGTTAAATGAATAAAAATATAATTTAGTATAATATTATATTACAATATATCTGTTTCGTCAATAGATAATGGTGAATAATTCTTAGTTCTGTCTAAAATACATTTAACTTTTGTAGAATTTCTAAATCCAGTTCCTCTTACATGAATTGGGCCATTTCCTTCGTTAGGTCCACTTTTTGGTACATAATCAGACATTTTGTAGAAGTGGAACTTAAAGTTTGTATCATAAAATTTCTGACCGTCAAATGTTATAAGAATACTAGCGATACTTCCACTAAGCCATCCACCTGGGGTATTACATATAATAGCTTGACTTCCGTCTTCGTATTGTTTAAATCCTGCAGGAACATTCTTTGGTTGCATTCTAACATCATTTGGCTTAAATTGGCATAAAAATTCTTCGGGATCAAGTAAAGAAGTAAACTGGCTTCCGAAGAGTTTGATAACTGTTCCTCCGGTACTTGGTCCACTCTTTGGTTCCATTCTAATAAATTGAGCTTTAGTAAAGTCATTATAGTAAGTAAATTGTAATCCTGAATTAGTAAAATCAACTCCGTTTAATGAAATATCGAATGGTACTCTAACATTGATTTTTTCTGAAGGAGGTGAAGTACATAATATTCTGACTGTTGATAAGAAGGTTCCTTCAACAATCTTTTGTCCGAACCTACAGAAAGGCTTAACACCGTATTCTGGTTTGTTCTGGAACCATGCTCCTACGACTAAGACATCTGTTCCTCCAGTAACAATAGAACCATGTGGTGAAAAGCTTTGAATCATTGGTTGCTTATAATAGTAAAATTCATAATTAGTATGGATAAACTGATTAGTATAGAACTCGGTTATGAAGTCTCCTAATGGGAAAAAGCTAAGTTTTGATATTGAGATATAATCCAATCCTCCTTGGGTACTAACATAGAATGGGGCCATAGGTGATTTTACATCAATTTTTGTAATGTTAAATCTAGATGTTTTAATAATTGATTGATCAGTTTTGCTTGAGTCCATCTCATCTAATAAGGTTGCTGAGCTCATTGGGACTAAGTTTTGAACTCCCCATTTGAATATCATTTCTTTTTGTCTTTTAAATCCTGTTCCTAAGATTGCTACTGGTGTTTTTCCGTAAAGAGGTCCGCACATAGGATCTATTTTTAAAATAGAAATTGGATCTGTGAAGGTAATATTATAAGTTTTTTCAGAGAAATCGTAACCATTTAATGAAATAGAAACTGTACTTTCACCGACTTCTTCCCATTCTGGTGATTGACATAAAAACATATTTTTAAGATCTTTATCTAGTGGTATTGAAGTAATTATTCCTCTTGTGACTTTTGTTTTATTTGATGGAAGTGAAGTATATAAACATGTATAGTTTGCATATAATTCAATAGTTTTAAATGAATTTTTAATTGCGTTTGTATTAATAGGAATACCGATCATTGTATCTAAGTTAGCTGGAAGAGTTTTTAGTAAGCTATCTCTGATTAGTTTTCTTGTTTTCGTGTCAAGACCGACTCCGATGTCTGCGTCTTCAGTGCAGATAATAGGTTCTTCAAAATAGAAAATAGTTATATTATTGTTTGTAAAGTCGTCATTATAGACACTAACTTCAACAGCGAATTTATCAAACTTAACCGAACGTCCACTGCTCTGGTATGAAACTTCTTCTTGTGGGAAAGTTCTAATTTCCAATGCTTGGTCACTTTTATAAATACCTTTCTTAACACATTCTTTAAAATTACAGTCGAGTTGTTTTCCTTCACAGCCAAACTTAACTTTTAGATTATCTCCAGAGTTAGCAAAACCAAGCCCTTTTATCTTAACTAAGGTATTTCCTTTTGTTGAAACCATATGAGGAATAACACTAATAATATAAGGATCATAGAAACTGTAAGTAAAGCCATTATTTGTATAGTCATCACCATTGTTAAAGGAGAGTTCTAAATTAAATGTCTCTGGTGAGTTTACTCTTGGAATAGTACAATTAACAGTATTTGGTCCGAGATAAAGTCCTTTTTCATAGAAGATGTTGTTCTTTGAGATGTATCTACATATCAACAAATCACAATTTTCTGAGCAGAAATAGTTATCAAGAGAAAGTTTAATTTTTTCGTGGTTAGTATTTTTGAGTGGTCCGTATTTAGGATCCAAGCTTGTGATATTTGGTAATACATAGAAAGTAAAGGTATTATTAACAATTTTTTCAAAGTTTTGTCCGTTATATGAAATATAAACATCTGCCTCAGTTCCATTGTCAGAAACACTTGGAGTTAAGAATTGAACTTCATTATTTGAAGAGACAACTGTTTGGAAAGTTTTTCCATATTGTGTAGTGTTTTTAGCTTTGTCCATAAATTTGTAGTACATTATTTTCTTTAAGGGTTCTTTTTCGAAATCAAATACTTCTTCGAATCCTATTCCTAATGTTTTTATGTTTGTTCCTCCGATTGTGGGTCCTTTAAGTGGTCCCATATTTGTTACTAAAGGCATTTTGTAGTAGTAGAAGGTGTTTTCTCTGTCTCTGTATCTTAGACTAATATCTTTATCGAATTGTTGTCCATTTAAGGAAAGTTGAATAGTTGTTGCTCCAGTAAAGTTTACTTTTGGAGATTGTACTTCTAGATTAGTTGCATTAAATATGGTTGGTTTAACTTCATAAGTACTAAATCTTACTGTTGGGTTACAACCTCCAGTTTGATTGAAATTAAATCCTGTTAGAGAAACTGTTGTATTTCCTGAAATAGGTCCATAGAAAGGGTCAGTTTTAGCTTCTAATGTGTCTTTATAATAAAAGAATCTTTGAGGAGGTCCGCTTAAATCAACTCCATTTAAAGAAATTTCAACATCATAGTATTCAATGTTAAATTCATTTACTCCTTTGTAGTTTAGGACTGAAGGACTGTCACATTTAATTAATTTATCATTAATAACTGTTGCATTCATTCTCATTGTTTTATTGAAAACACATTTGACAAAGTCGCTACCAGTATCAGCAAAGTTGACTCCTATAATAGATAGTTGAGTAAATCCACTTTCTGGTCCACATGCTGGTTCAGTTCTATTAATTTTTGGTGTATCATAATAGAGATATTTGGTGTTAAGTCCAGAACTAAATTCATCTTCTCTAATAGCAATTGCTAGTTTAACAAATCCTGGTTTTTCGACCTTAGGTGAAATACATCTTAGCTCATTCTCGCTAACATAAATACCTTTTGTGAAGATGTCGCCAAATTTACAACGAACATAGCCAGTGTCTTCGAAATTTGATCCAGAGACTACTACAGTTGTATTTCCGTTAACTGGTCCAATTTTAGGTGAAATACCATAAACGAAAGGAGGATGATAATAAGTAAACAAAATTCCATCGTTAGTCCATTCTCTTGTATTTAATGTAATATCAACTGGAACTTCTCTATCTTCATATGAAGGAGGACTTACACATTCAATTTCTGTATGAGAAATAACATTAGCTTGTGTAATTGATAGATTTCCAAATCTACATAGGGTATCATTTAGATTATCCCATCCTCTTTGTTCTTTAATATGATGCATAGGGAAAAAATTTAATCCTCTAATATTTACTAAGGTACCTCCAGTATCTGGACCTCTGGCGGGTTCAAGTCTTGATACTAAAAATTAATAAAATTTATATTAAATTTAGTTACCTTCTGGATGGTCAAAATAAACATAATCAATAAACTGTCTATTTGTCTGTTGATTATTTAATGAGATTGAAAATGGCATTTCACTCTGAACAATGTCTGAACGAGGAGTACTTAAAATATTATAAAAAAGACTTACTAGCAAATCATATAGTTTTCACTGACGAAATAACCTTGTACTTCTTCGGAACCAAAACCACACCTTAAATTTTGATCAAAGTTGACAAAATCTTGACCAAATACTTCAACCATAGTACCTCCGTCTTTATCACCATATCTAGGAAAGATCCAATCGACTTTTGGAGATTTATAATACCTATAAGGCATAGAGTTAACTGTATCAGTAAAGTCCCCAAGGAACGAAACTGTAAAAGGAATGATATCTGGCTCATCAGCGGGAGGAGAAACTTCGCACATAACACAAGTATCATTTCTTAAATCAAATTCCAATTCGCTTTCTCCTATTCTTCTTGGATGAGGCATACATTCAGCATATGTAGCATTTACTTGGAAATTAGAATTACCGAAACGACATATAGGGTGTGGATGCTCATCAATAATCTCTTGGGTAAGTTTAGCAAATCTAACTGTAATACGTGTAAAACCTAATTTTATTTAGATTTATGAGATACCATATGTTGGCCCTGCGTTTGGCTCGATACCTTCTATTCTTAAATCATAACTAGCCGAGTTTGTATATGAATACAAGCTGATGAATGTTATCAGGTTTATGATAAAATAAAGAATCATTTATTTTATATTATTTAAATTAAAATATAAATTATTTTATATTTTCACAAGTTGTCTTTATTATTTAAATTTTAATTTATAATGTTTATAATGTTAAATTTATACTTAATATAGTAGTATTAGTAAAATTATTTTATTAATGTTTTATTTTATGTTTTATTTGTTAGAATATTTAGATTGGCATATTAAGACATAATTTGTTTATTATTATCTATGAATTCTATATATGCTATATATGCTATATTTACTAATATATTAAATTAGTATTATTTAGATTTATAATATCTAATAATATTATTATCATATTAATAGAAACATAACTTATATACTAGTACCTAAGAAATTAATTTAGAGATGATATTAATATTTTCTTACAAATTTCAATAAATTTAAATTATGAAACTGAACCAAAAGCAAAAGAATCATCTACTTTACATTCTCCAAACTTTATATAAAATATTCCATTATTAACTGGATTAATATTACTATTTGTTGACATTGCTATCCAATATGGAGATTCAGCTACAATGTTATATCCTATAATCTAAATTTGAAAAAATAATTTAATTTATTTACTTTCACACTTATAATACCAAGAAAATTTCCATACTTATATGAGTATATACTATCTTTCTTATATTGTAATAAATCTTCATATAATTCCATATCACTTTGTATAGGTCCATTTGTTTCGATTTCTATCATTGCAGCGTGGCGATTCTTTTTAATTGTTTTTGCAGATGATATTACAAACTTCTCATTTAATATATGAGGTAATATACACTTATCACTTTTAACACAACTCGGAAACATTACTGAATCACTTATAAACGGACAACATTCATTTGTTGTAATCCCAACTGATAATATATTTTGCCAAGCATTTATTGAATTACATGTTTTACAACTCATTCCCTTAAGACTATTTTTCATGATATGATAAGGACTCATTTGTTTTTTAATACTTCCTTTAGTTTTAATACACATTCTATCTGAAAAAATAGAAGCAGCGATTATAGCCCATGAACAACTATCACATGCGCCATGATAAAAAGGTTTTGTAATACAATGATCTAAAGATGTTTCAAGATAGTTGAACTCTGGTTTAAAGTTTAAGTACTCTTCTATTGTTTTTTGTAGTGAAAATGATATTAGTAATATAGTAGTTAAGAAGACAAGTAACATTTTCATTATTTTTATAATTAATTTTTACATAAAACAATTAAGTAATTAAGTTTTATTAATTAAGTAATAA
>Ga0100378_1006195_pt1 | contig 10835 bp, 15 predicted proteins | sample CryGeymeta201502_FD_81535 | JGI IMG/M metagenome (GOLD analysis project Ga0100378, IMG submission 81535) | Groundwater microbial communities from Crystal Geyser aquifers in Utah, USA - Crystal Geyser metaG 2015-02 | ecosystem: Environmental > Aquatic > Deep subsurface > Groundwater | place: USA...
TTCAGAAATTGTCTTGGACATCTTCAAAAATCCTTTGACTACGGCCTTGCTTGAAGCAGTATACTTGTCGTTAGTCATATACTCAACTTGCTTGTCGTACTGTTGAATAATCATCTTGAAGTTAGTCTCGTCTTCCTGTTCAGTTCTGAACCTCATCAGGAATCGATTGATGGTTTTATAGTAATAGGACAGAGAAGGTTCCTATTATTGGTTGAGATCGATAAGGATACGGGGAGCTACTGAAGTGACGCAGTTGAGGATGGGCTTGGTGAGATCATTTTTCCATTTATTTTTCCAGGAGGCAATTATATCTTGCATCTCGTTGTCGGCGTCTACAGTGCCCTGAGGAATGTATTTTGGGTGTTTTCTGATTTTTTTTTCATACATGGTTAGGATGTAGAGTGCTTGGTCGAACTTGACTCTTTCACACCTGCGACTATCTTCTGCGTAGTTCTTATTAATCATTGATTATAAAACAGTGAATAGTATGTTATCATAAAAAAAACAACAATTGAAGACACACCCTTTTTTAAGCATTTGACGAGCGATATCTGACTCAGGATAAGTTCTATCTCCTTCCACTTGCCCCTAAACCACAAAGAAGCATCAAATACCAGATTGTATATCCAGAATTACTTTTGTCGAGATCTTGCATTGGTAGCCCCAAGACTGATTTCTTTCAGGGATCCCTCCCGGTTATTAGTTTTTAAAGGAATTTGAGTGCCTGAAGGCGATGATGGAAGTCGAAGTTTCAATATCGAATTTATGGTTTTTCAGGGGAAGAGAGTGGGGGGATCACAGTATAGAGTGGGGAAGGTATGAGGCCAGGCAGAACTGTGTTACTTGTCAGGGGAAAGTACGTTCTTTGGAATATAATCACAATATAATTTGAATTTTTCCTCATTTTTGGGATTATATTAATTACATTATGACAACCTGCAACAAAGGAAAAGTTGACTGGTCTTCTGAAGTACGTTTTCTGCTATCAAGGAACTGGAACTCTTGAGATAACTTGAGCCCAAGTTTAAATCTAAAAAGTGGAAGCATATTGCAGCTGAACTCAGAAAATCGGGTTATAACCGTTCAGAGATTCAGTGCAGGGAAAAGTGGATCAACTTCCTTGACCCCAAAGCCAACAAAAAGAAATGGGAGGAATGGGAGCTCCGTCACCTCTATGATACCTACGAATAAGTTGGAACTCGGTGGTGCCTCATATAGAAGGAACTCAACAGGTAAACCTTCCCTTCATTCAGGACCCAGAACAGCATCAAGAACAGGTTCTATGGCACCCTCAGGAACTACATCCGTTTCGTTCTTGGTTACTTCGACTCCAGCAGAACATGCTATAATATCGAAATTAGCAAGTTAACGCCAAAGTTCATGACTGACCTCTATGGCTCCCTCAACAGTAACTATCTATCTATTTAGGCTTTTAATTCATGAAGGGAGAAACCAAAAATACTCTTTACGAAATGAAGTTTATTCTCAACAAAAAAGTTATGGCTTAAAGAATCAGATAACATCGACCACTATATCACCGCCTCAATCAACTCATCTTCCAGGCCTTTGAATAGATGACCATTTCCAGATAAAGCTTTTCACCAAATGTTGCAACGGAAGAATCCTAAAACTAGCAACTTGAAAATTAATAGATAAAACTTTAAAACGAAGAGGATTTGTGCTAGGCTCTCGAAATGGAGGGTCAGGGTTCATTCCCCGAATGCACCCCGGCGCCACTTATGTTTCCCATGGTGCAATGGCTCCCTTACCAGGCAGTTAACGCAGTTTTCTGCTGGTATTTATGATGTTTCACTATATTATATATTGCGAACTTCTTTCCTTCAAAAAATATCACTAATGAAAGGGCTAACTGTCGGTAGTCCTGCTAAACGACCGATCTCTGCCCCTCTGTCCTCTCATATTGTCAATGATAGTTTTGAGGTGAGCTATGCATTAATCTTTCTTGCTGATGGTTTCCTGCATGGCCCTCTCATACTCAACAAACTATTCCTCATGCTATTTCTCAAGGGCTTCCTTTTCCTGGTTAAAATGCTGCCGAAGGTTTTTGTTTTACTCTTATGAACGCTAAAGTAATTCAAGAAGATCCTGCGTTTTCTGAGGAAGAGATAGTTTAGTGACTGTTTTTCGGGCTATTCTCAACTAATCTTACAGTTGGGTCACCTTCTTTAACAGCTATTCGTTATCTTTACCCTCTTGATCTGCCTATTCCTAATATTGATCTATTATCTGAAGAAAGTCGTCTATCTGCTGTTTGGTCTTGGCAATGTGTTGCTACCTGTCTTTTGTGAGTTCTTGAACCTTGTCCTGGGCCTCATCATGCGATTTCAAGAGTATCTAGTACTTTTGTTAGGTCGCACTAGCTTTGGCCTCCAGCTTCTCTAAGGCACCTGTGAGCTCCTCTTTGTCGGCAAGAAGCTTAGTGATTAATTGCACGTAATCCTCCATGACGGCATTCAGTTACTGCCGCTGCTTCGAGAGAGCACTGACTAGTTTCTACTTTATGATTATTTTCAACTTATCAAGAGTTTTGCGGAGGTCTTTATTCTGAGCTACCAACTGTTGATGCTGTTCTTCTAAAGGATCCCTGTCAGAAAGGTATTTCGTGAATTGGTTGATCGAACTGTTCAGAAGCTCTTCCATTGAGTTTTATCCTTCCAGCATCAGACTGGGAAAGTCTCTCTAGGGAATGACCTTTACAACTTCTTTCTGAGGCCTGGGATGACGAGGTGATTTATTCCTATTGGAGTTGAAGACATGAAGTTCATTAAATTATGCATGCTTTGTGTTTTTATTTTATTGGTTCTCGCTTTTAGAAGGATAGCACTGCTTCTTGCCGACCTTGGGATATGATGGGCGGCCGTTTTATGGTTAATAGACAGGAGTTTGCTTGCTCGAATGCTTCTGGAAGTAACTCATTTTTAACAGCTAATTATATCAAAAAATCATTGGCTTGGGCTTGCTAGTTTTGAAATGTAGATTCTCCTCAATGTAGTTCTCCTTGTACTGTTTCCACTCGCTCTGTTTGTTCAATTAGTTTCGATAGTATTGCTCCCCCCTGAATTGTTAAAAGTTATGAGATGACCAAGACAACATCTTCAGGCATCGTTTGGGAATGGACACTATTTAACATGGAGATTCAGCAACAATGCTGAAAGGCAGACATTCAGATAGCTTTTCTTTAGGAAAATAGTCCCCCACCGAATATTAGGCAACAGACAGATCTTCTTTCTATTTCTTCCCAGTTTCAGACTTGTTAATCTCAATATATTTAGAAACTGTCCCCTTGAGAATGAAAAAAATACCCTTGGGAATCTATCCTTCCTTAACTAGAAAATTTCCAAAAGGGACTCTGTGCAAGTTAAGGGATGAACTGATCTACCTCAACATTTCGACTGTCCCAAAAATTTTGGCCCGAGCCAAAGCACCGATGATCTGTTATTGCTCCTGTGATATTTTCAAAGCAATTTTGACTAGCTAGCGTTTTGGAATGACAGCTAGGAGAGTTTATTAGAAAGTGAGAGGCAAAAATTGCTGTTTCCATTTATAGGCATGACCAAAACTGGACCCTTCTGCAAGAAATATGACTTCCTATTACTCTGACTCTGGGTTTCTCTTGTATAGGCCTACTTTTCCGTTCAATATTATGTAGATGCTCTCGGCATCCTCTTGACGCTGATATATGAATGCCTTCTCCTTGAATTTGGCAATGAACATGCTTCGGCAAAGGTGATAAACTACTGATGAATTACGAAGTTTCTTGACGGGAGCAAGCTAACTAGAAGTACATTTACGTTGACCATGATTTTGATGAGAGTGTTGATATCTGCGATGGTTCGATAAGAGGGTTATGTCATTAGGATATCAAAGAGAGTTCGTAGATCATTCTATTTTAGCTGATCCAAAGTGAGTCTGCTGAACTTGGTTTCTTCGTTGACAAAAATTGGGTCGAGCTTAGCCTTCATCGAAAAGTAGTTATCTATTAGTATATTCTATAAAAATATGCATGGCAGAAACCCCTTTACGGCCATCAACAATCTCAGTTTTGTTCGCAACGCTCATCATTTTTCATAAAAAAGACCTCCTTCTAGATCATGCTCTGGAGGCAGCAAATATCAGAATTATCAGGGCTCCTATCTCAGAGATTCCTACCTCAACAACTGGGAAAAACGCCGAAAACAAGAAACCTTAGCAAGTCGGCTGATGGGAATAGAGGCGCTGAGGTATCAGGCAGAAACCGTGAGACAGTTGCAGGAGGGGCCAATGGAGACAATAACACCTAGTTATTAATCGAAAAAAGAATATTATAATTTGTAAACAGTAGCTACTCCTTCCCCCTCTCTTCCTATCAGGTCCAACTTTTAAGGAAGCACAACAAGAGATATGTTTGGTTCTTAATATTTTTGCAACAAATTCAGCTAATAAATATCTCCCAACGCTGACTCTGTCAGATAAACGGACACGCTTCAGGCCAAAAAGCCTTCTCTGTTCAAAAAAGCCATTAGCAATGGGAATGGTGCCTCTAGGTTTCGGGTTACTCAGTAACAACTTGATTCTTTCATTTCCTAGACTTAAAAATAGATGAGTCAAAAAACCACAATTAGAAACCAAAAAGGTGACCCTGAGACTCTGTACCTGAAGAGTAGGAATACTACTTTCTATTTGTACAGGAATTCCGACGATTCTGACAGCTAATGATTTATGAGTGTTTTGCATTAAATATTGCACAAAATATCATTCACAAAGGTAAATCGATACTCCTTCCAATCCTGGAAGCCACTCCTGAAAACTGGCTTCCTCTAATAGGTCTATAAACGACTGCCTACTAGGGTATTTCGTCTTGCTCCTTCTATTTCTCCTTCTAGCCTATTTTTTCCTTCATCTTGTAAAATTCCAATTCCTTCTTGGTGACTGCTAACTCTCTCTTCAAACCCTCGATGATCTATTCGTGTGACATCATTGAATTTTCCAGCTTTTTTTTGTTCTTTATTTTCTTGGCTCTTACGGCAAATCTGATAGTAGATATGGTTTCAAGAGTATCAACCCTTTCCGATGAACAAGTTGTGATGATTGAAGTTCGACTATAGCCATTCAGAGAGTCTTTGAGAATTCGCGTCAGCTTGGAGTTCCTATATGGGATGTGCTCTGCTGAGCTAGTTAAAGCAGACACCACATTTCCAAGACACGAAAGAGAAAGGTTGATTTTCTTAGCTTATTCTAAAGTCTGCCCACTGACTCCACTTTTCCTGATTTTTTCACTACCTGCCAGGTCGATGAAGCACAGCTTGTTTCTATAAGTTTTGTCGCCACAAGTACATGTACGATACACGAAAAGGATGGTATGGGACCTTGATGAGCAGTCATTGTTGTAAGTCGCTGCTATTTTTCTATCCCGATATCCAAATCGGATGAGGTCCATGGCCTCATGGTGGTTTTCTACTCTTACCTCAACTAGACCTTATAATGTTACATTCTCAGTCTGCTCTTTGATCTTTATGGTCTATGTTGACTGCTTCAACGGGTCGAAAAGGTCAATCAGCTTTTCATTGTAAATTTAGAGTATTGAACAAGTGATTTCTTCATTGGCGCTTTTTCTTCTGAAAATATCATCAAGAGCCCTAGGGATCAATCCATAGCCTTTTTTATCCTTGAGCTCACCAAACATCGTATAAGTCTTTCCTGAACCTGTTTGTCCATAAGTGAAAATAGTTGAATTGTGACCTTTGAAAAAACTTTCTATATGTCTTCCTGCTACAGCTGGGTATATCTCTGATTGACAAGAAGAGTTGCCAAAGATGGCATCAAAGGAAAACCTGTTCTATCCATCATCGACCATAGAGTGGTCATATTTGAGGTGAGTAGGATGAACTGCAGGCCTGAACCTGCAATAGACTCTAATGTTTTGGCCTTCGTCCTTACAAATACTATCAAAGTTTGAGTTTTAATCCAGTGTGCTTTAGACCAAAGACTATGGCAGCTCAATTGTGATTTTGGTGACCTATTGATTGAAAGCGATCTATGAGTTTTGTGAAAACTGGAAGCGGGAAGGCGAGTGGTTGGGAGAGGCAGCGAATGAGGGAAAGGTTGGGTTCGACTCTTGTTCGTGCATCGTTATTGTGATAATTAACTATACTGTTATAACAACTGCCATAATCATTCATTGTAGTTGATTACACTTCTCACCAAGTAGTCCATGAACAAGGTGATCGGAGCATCGTCAGAGACAAAGTGGCCATCATCCTCAACTTGCCTTGTCTTGTTCGGGTTAACTCTTGATTTCAGGTACCTTTCTTTGCCGTCATTCTTGAATGTTTCATAAAAATTGGAAACTGGTAATCTGTCATACATTATTTCGCTGGCATCTTGCATCGGCATCTCAAAAAAATCCTTCAAATACTAATAGTCAGGCTCGTCTTGAAGATTCTGCTCCTTCCAGCTGTAGGAGTTTTATCCGTACCAAACCAATACGTTAAAGTATGTATCCAGCAGCAAAATAACATCTTCCTTTAGTTCATTGATGTCCAGTTCAACTGGTTAGGGAGTCGTATTTTATGCCTTGTATCGGATCAGAGCAGGCTGAATCATTACCATGCAGTTGGCTATCGACTCCCGCATCAGACATGTTTTTACGTAAATAGCCTGATCCGGAGGGTAGCCAAAGGGACTTATGAAGGTAGATCGACGCAAGTGGTAAATGAACTGAGGGAAATGCTTCATTGCTTGAGGTAGTCTGAAACTGTTCTTGTCATTTTTGTGAAAATGAGCAAACCTCACTGCAAATTTAAGCAAAATTCTATCGACCCATTTCTTGACTTCTATAGGATCCTCGATTTCGGCTTTTTTAGCAGCCATCCTTCCGAGCATAACCACAGCAGCTTCCTCGTCAAATCTTTTTCCAAGCTCAATCATTTGATTTTCGCGAAGATATTCGAGTCTAAATGTGGACACTTTGGTTCGAACAATGTTATCTGACCATTTGTATGTTGTGATGGCCTGAATGTCTCCAGTCTATATAGTTCAAGCATTACTCTTTATCTATTTTCAGAAGCGTTTGCCTCGCTTAAACTCACCATCAGACAAAGAGAAGAGTTGGTCGATATACCTCCTAGATACCAAATGTTTGTGTTTCCTTCTCCGATTTCCATGTCCGCAGCCGTCTTTAAAGCATTATCTTTTAGGGATTTACAGCTGCCGAGAATGCCGTTTATTTTCAGCTCTTTTGATACTCTGATGGTCAGCTGACAAGCTATAGGGAAAGGAAGCAGCTGGTCTTCGGTGGTTTCATAAAATTTCTAGAAGCTAGTTTTGAAGATGAAATGATTGAACTCCTCGTGCATAGCAAGCATGCCTCCTGTGTTATTGACCATGTTTTTCATTTCCATCAATCCGAATTGATCCAGTCCATAAGCCCACATATCCATCGTATGCCTTTCCTTGACGAGGGTCTGCATCAGATTATCGTAGAAAGTGGTGGCTGATGCTATATTTTGGGTATTTTAATTGTTCTCAAAGATATCAACATATGAGCGAATGTGACAATTGAGGGGTAGATCGACTATTTTACCGACTCCAACAGTGCAAGGTCCTCCAATAGTACAGACGAAGCGAGTGTTGATTCCGAGATTGTGAATAAGACCCACAGCTATCTGAATAGCTGCTCCACTTGCTCTTTTTTCCCTCTGACCTTTGGGAACCTTGTGATTATCGGCTTTGAGAGATTCGATGGCTTTGGTGATTCTGGTGAGGTTGTTATTGTTAAGAATGACGTAGTGTCGATTGGCGATGATTCTGGTGACAAATTTGGGATCAACATTCACCAATCCTAAGTGATCTTTCAGTTTCTGATAAGGAGCTGGTCCGTAGTCTATGTTTCGATGGAGGTACCTTAGTTTCCCGATAAGCAAGTGAACTTTGTGAAGTTGTCTTCAAAATCATAAACAAATATGTTGCGATTGAAGCAGAGAAGTCCTACATGGATGTTATTAGGCAGCTGATTCACCACATTCAGAAGAGATTCCTTTACTGCCTGAAGCTCAACAGGGGCAATGCAAAGGTCAACTACGAAAAATATTCCATTTTATCCCGCTTTACTCTCGACATACTCCTAAACTTGTTGAATGCCCAGATCCATTGTTAGCTGGTTGGTTGTGAGACAGAAGGTGCAAGTCCATGTCCTGGTGTTTCGATTTTTGGAACTGAAAGCACTGATGCTAGCCTTGCACTTTGCGCAGAAGAGGGGATTGGCTCTCATGGTTTGAGCTTCAGCAATGAAGGGAGAGTAAAAATACCCTAGAGGCATCATTACTTTGTGAGCTGTATTGCGTGTAGATGGAATAGCGTTGAAGACTCCTCTCCATCCAGTGTTTCTCTCATGCTCTTCCACGTCAATCATGTTTAATTAATTTTGTTATTAATTGCAATTACTACTAAACTCAAAACTGTCATTTCATCAACTGAATACGCTGTTTTAGATTCTTCTGACTCATAGCCTCTCTGTACCGACTCATGGGCTCAAGGGAGTTCACCTGGTTGCGAATGTTAATAGTCTTTGCAATTAAATCTTTTCTCACTTTTTTTGGTTAAAATAAAATGCCGCTGCTGATTCCAGTATTGTGTCTGCTTATAGACAGCTGTCTTTTCTAGGCCGCAATCTATTTATTAATTCCACTGATTTTCTTGATCGACCGATTCATGGCCATGATGCATTTCAAGGAGGTCTCTTTTTCCTCAGGGTTTAAACATCCTATTTGGTTTTGGGTAGTTGTCAGAATTTATCTCGCTTTTTCAGCAAAAGAAATTGATCTGGTGGCATCACCGTTCGTTGAAAGATAAAAGTCAGCAGGCCCTGGATGTAAAAGCATTGTCTTACTCATCGTAGGATAGTCATTGATTGACAGAGATTCAACACTATCAGCTACGATTGAGTTCAACCTTATCCCAGGAATTTTGGAAACACTTGTAGAGTGGAATCTGCTTCTTGGTACGAACTTCATGTATTCTCGGTCTTTTCCTTTCTTTTGGCGGAGATACTGAAGTTAAGCATCATATTGCGCGTCTTCAAGAAGTTTTAATCTATCAAAGACACCATCCTGAAGGTCAGAAAAGCCTGTTAAAGGAGTTCGAATATTAGTGTTGATGCTGTTAGGCCCATCTTTGATCTTACGGTTGACTTCCTTCACAAAGTTCTGCATTCGCTTTGTTTATTGCTTGTTTTTAAGAATGACATCCTCCGGTGGATCGAATCTCGTCAGCTTGGCAGGTTTTTTTGAAGTTGTCAGTTCCTTTTGGCTACTGGTCTTTATAAGACAAACTGGATGCGTACTAGTTTCCTTAAGCAGTTGGTCTTCAAATTGGATGATATTCTTGCTTATTTCAGGGGTACATGATGAACTGCATATTTCCTGTAGTATTATTGTGGGAATAATTTCTTAAAATCCTCCTCGTTCAGATGCGCAATTTATCTTTCCAATCGAGGTGCAACTTTCATTAATTTTATTATCCTTCTAATCAAAAGCTAAGGTGTTATTATAAAAAATGCTCGGATAAGAAAGTAATCCTTTCTCATTCCTTTCAGCCACTATAGTTGATAGTTTCTGCCAAGCGTAGGACTAAACAAGGAGGAAGAACATTATCTCTTTGATGAAAAGTGTCAATGGCATTGTCAAGCCTTTCAAGGTGGTTAACGAACTTATGTGTGCCCTTCAGAAGGAATCCTTCTTCAAATCGATTGAAAATAACTTTCGAGTGTTGAGTGAAATATGTCAAAAGATGGCCATGAGGCATTTCAAGAAGAATGAAACTATTTATCAGCTGGGAGAAGTTGCTGATTATTTTTATTTTGTCCTTTCGGGAACAGTCAACCTAACCGTACCTTAGGAGCTAGAGGGAATCTCTTCATATTAGAAGGATACGATCAAGGAAGCTGTCAAGGGATCAATGAAGGCCTTTCTTGAGAAAGACAATCCTTTCAAAAAAATACTAACAGCTTCAGATCTGTAAACATCTCCATGTCTTGAAAAAATACTTCGTGTCATTTATCCAGGACAAGGATTTGGATAAATGCTTCAAAATGAAAGTTTGAGAGAGTCAAATGCACATGCTGCTGAAGACTGCAGAGTTTTATGCCTCAAAAGGGCAACCTATGAAATTCTTTTACAAGCTCAGCTGAAAACAGAAGGGCACGAACGATACACATTCATGAAAGAACTACCTCTGTTCAAGAACATCTCGTCATATGCCTTATCGAGAATATGCCTCCTGATGAAGGAAGAACATCTTACGTATGGACAATCTCTGTTTGACAGTGGAGATCCCATCAATAAAATATATGTAATTTTGACTGGATAGTTCAAGCTCAGCAAAAAGATTTGCAAAAAATCACTCTCAGGAATAAAGCTGGCTGAGCCAGAAAACAAAAGGGTTAATGATGAAAAGAAAAACGCAGAATATTTGGTGGTATAAAAAGGGGAGGTTTTGGGAGACTACTAAGTTATAAGTTAATAGAAGTATTATCAATAGAGCTGCATTTGTGAGCAACAAGAAGGCACGTTGCTGAGTATCGATAAGGAACAATTTTTAAGGATAGTATAAGATGACGAAGCAGATTTTGCTACTGTTAAGAAGGTTGCTCTCAAGAAAAATGTATGGAAAAGTAGAGTTGTGAGCTCTTTCGTTTAAAGGCGCTCTCGGAATTCCTTTATGAATGTGTATCTACACGACCCAAAAAGGAGCTATGCCTCTGTTTGCAAGAAGAAACAGTAATCAATGAACAAGTTAAAATCATAAGTCAGCGAAGATTTTTTTTACAATAATATGAA
>Ga0100378_1006196_pt1 | contig 10834 bp, 9 predicted proteins | sample CryGeymeta201502_FD_81535 | JGI IMG/M metagenome (GOLD analysis project Ga0100378, IMG submission 81535) | Groundwater microbial communities from Crystal Geyser aquifers in Utah, USA - Crystal Geyser metaG 2015-02 | ecosystem: Environmental > Aquatic > Deep subsurface > Groundwater | place: USA...
CTTTCTAATTTCGATTGTCGTAATTATTAAGAGAAAAGAAATCTTTTTTAAAGATGGAGATGATATGATGGAGACTCATTTGATTCAAACTAAATTGGAAGAATTAAAAAAGAAGTGTTTGACTACATTGATTTTTTAATTATGAAACAGTATAAGGGAGGAAAGAAGGAAAAATTTACGTTTGATTGGGCAGGCGGTTTATCAAATTTAAAAGAAAAATATACTTCGGTTGAATTGCAGCATAAAGCGATGGAGTGGCGATGATGTACCTCGTTGATACGAATATATTTTTAGAGGTGATAAAAGTAAGCCGCACTATCGCCGACCTTGAAAAGTCTGAGAACATTTTACCGCAGCACGTAAGCGAAACGATACAGTACAGAAGTTTGGATAGGGCATTGTGGAAGCATTGAGGTTCCTCAGCTGGCAACAAATCATAACCACCGAAACCGTAAACGGTATCGCTGTACAAATAAATCATCGTAAACGATGATAATATTTTTTTCATCCCGATTTATTGGGATTTTTTCGTGCAGCACAAACCATTCATGGTTGTGCGGTGTGAGAACAATAATGTAGTCTTTTCGGGGTAGCGGTAACCAAAGGACGGGATAAAGTTTTTCCGTTGTTCCATTGATTGTGCGAGCAAATTTCAGTTCAGGAAATTACCTACTAACTCACTCTACGCAAAAGCCACATTTGAAGCCTTAATCATAATCTTATTCTTACTCGTTTCTCAACAGTTATTCTGGATTAAGAAAAAGATTACGATTACGATGGTTATTTATTAATAGCTTCGTAAAATGTATTATTAATCATCAATTAGAAAAGCATCTTTTAGTGGTTCGGATTCCATGATCTCTTTCATCATTGATTTTATTTTTTCGTTCGGTTCGAAGAAATCAACAATTTTTTCAGTAACCTCAACCGTAACAACATCGGCGCCGCTAAAAACGAGTTCCCATTTAGAAACGATTGCGGAAAGATTTTCATCTTTTGCAAGTTGCGCCAATTTCTCTTTTATAGCACCAGTGACATTATTGATGGATTCTCTCCCGAAACCTTGCTCATGCATCATTACTTGCCGCAGAGACGCCTCTCGCTCAATTTTGGCGATGGCATCTTTATCGTTTTTTTCTTTTGCTTCTTTCATCCGCGTACCTAAGGAAGCAAAAATTTGTTGATTGGTTGAGAATTTAGAATTGTAAAAAGCTACTGCAACTGCTCGTGAATCGAAAACTCCGATCCGCAGTTTTGTTTGAGCGTTCGTTTCTTTTCCTATACTGAAGAAAAATCCAAGAAGAATTAGACCAATTAATGAAATCGAAAAAGAGCACTTTTGTGAAGACATAACTACTCCGTTTATAGTTTTGAAATTAACAACTAAATATCAAACCTTAGGCAAAGAATTTTAATCTTATTCTTCATCAGATTAAAAAAAAGCAAGATCAAGAATTTATTACCATTGGTATAAAAAATTATTCAAGAACATCAGTAGTAGAATCCGCATCAATCCTATCGCCGACAATGAGACTTATGCCAGCTGTTACTAATGGGATGGTGATAATCACCGCCGTGATTATCTGTCCGATAACAAATCCTTTTCCAAGAATTACTACTAAAAGCAGCACAGTGATTCCAAGGACAACGCCGCCAATTGTTCTTGGAAATTTTTTAGCTAACCAGCCTACGAGAATTATTAACCATCCGGGAGCTGATTCGGCGAGCATTCCAACTGAAAATCCGTTCTCCAAAAAGACGAAAAGAACGATCATTAAACCGACACCCCTAATTATTTTCGTTCCGGATTCCCGGTAATTCCCAATCAAAAAAACGTTAGACAAAGCCTTTGCTGCTAATCCTATAATTACGATTGCGTTAAAAAATTCCCAACTGTGATCTCCTTTATTGCTTTCGTAAATAGCCATGATGATGCATCCGATGATCATGGTGGCAAAAGCAATATTTCCGGAACGGTATTGAATGCTCATTTGGCGTTCATCAACAAGAGACTTCGCAATGTTGAGTGAAGCAAGCGTCGGTCGAAGCAGATACGAGCCTGCCAACAAGAACAGCCATAATTGATTTTGTGTTACGCCAAAAATGACAACACCTAAAATGAAAATAGAAGTCGCCATCCAAAAGATCGGATCCTTTTTAAGCATAGTCTTTCTCCTCAAGTTGAAACAAGTTTTCTACTGTAGTATTTAATTTCCTCGCCAATAGCAAAGCAAGTTTGACGGAAAGATTATAGTCACCGCGTTCTATTGCAACGATTGTTTGCCGGGAAACTTTTACCGCATCAGCAAGTTGCTGCTGACTTTGCTCTCCGTTTTCAAATCGATATTTTCTAAGATAAGTTTTGATAGTTAACTCTTTTAATAATTGATTATTTTAACGGCACAAATGTAAAGCAAACTTTACATTTTGTCAAGTATTATTTCCATATGTGTCCGTTTGTTATCATTTCAACTGAAAAAAAGTCTCCGATTTGAAAGATTTTTGTAATTTAATTAGAGCTTTAAATTGAAATATCACGACCCATTTTTAAACTAACGAACGATATAAAGATGAAAAAGTCACTTGCATACGGATTAATATTTCTATTATTTGGACTACTTGCCTACTATTTCTTCCCGGAGAAGAAACTTGATACCTCTAAAAAGATAGACAAGATTTTAGTGGTTAAACACAAAAGAGAATTGACGGTTTTCTCTAAAGGAGAAGCTTTAAAAACTTATAAGATTTCGCTCGGTGGTGTTCCTGTTGGTAAAAAAGAGTTTGAAGGAGATAAAAAAACTCCCGAAGGTATTTACATGATCAACGATAAAAATCCCAACAGTGATTATCATTTGAACCTTGCTGTGTCTTATCCGAATGGATCGGATAGTCTGCACGCGATAAATCTTGGCAAATCTCCCGGCGGAGAAATTAAAATTCACGGTTTACCTAACGGATATGGATTCATCGGTAAATTTCAACGCTTCTCAGATTGGACGTTGGGCTGTATCGCACTTACGAATCCTGAAATAGAAGAACTCTTTTATAATGTTCCGATTGGGACTGAGATTGAGATAGTGGAATAAAGACAAGTTGGCGGTAAGCAAGTCGGCAGTCTGCACCGATGAAACGACAACAGTTGTTACGAATGACGTGCTGTTGCCTTTTAAATTCGCAGAACATCAAACATCAAGAGATTAACATGAGAAGATACTTTTTCAACTTCATTCTTTTTATTGTTCTATTTGCAACTTTCAAACTTGAAGCTTCTGTAGGCAATGACACCTGTACAATCTATTTAAAGAACGGTCACAATCTGGTAATGAAATTTCAAGAAGTTCAGTCATTTTGCTTTGTGAACGATAAAGGTGAGGGAGTTAATTATAGTGTTATTGACTCATTAATAACTTCAGACAGTGCTACTGCGCAATCAATATTTCAATCGTGTCTTGGAATTGGTTTAGATTCAAAAGAAGGCAAATATGTACTCAAATTCTTGAGCTGCGTTCCGGTGAGGACAAAACAAAAATCGTTGATCCCATTCAAACCAAGTAATATTTCGGCAATTGTCAGGAGTGACCCTTCGACGAGAGTTGGTTTTATGTATGACGCGGAATTATTTGGCTTAAAACACTTCATACATCGTTTTCAAGGCGCTATTGGATTCACAAACAAAGAAAACATTTTCTCTTCTTTAGCATTTGCTTTTGGATTAGGATATCGGGCGAGTAAGGATAATTTCATCTTTTCAATAACTTCAAATTATGGAGTGTACAGAGATTCTTCTCCGCTCAAATCAGTACCAACCGACTACGGGTATTATACTCCTCAAAATAATCCGAATGTGCCTGCTCTTTCCGGATCGGTCCTTTTTATCTCGCCGGTTGTTAGCTGCAGAATAGACGGGCTTCCCCCCTTTTTTATTACTTCCGGTTTTGATGTTTTTATTTATAATGAACGTGAAAACTTACCGAGAGATGCAGTAGCGGTATTTGTTGGGATCGGCACAGACTTATAAAACGATTTTTGGCAGGGAGATCGCTTAAGCATTTTGGAGAATTCAATAAAAACTCTCAAACTTTTTTCCGCTCAAATTGCATATCGTAATCAGAATTCTTAATTTGAATTCAAATTAAAAAAAAATTGCTCACATTTGAACGCAAACTAATAGAAGACGAACTCTTTTTTAGCGCCGACATTCAATCAACAATTCCAATTCTTAAAACTTAAAAAAGGAGAATATGAATGAGTTGGTTCACTGATTTCACCAATTCCTCACTCGGTAAAAAGTTCATTATGGCTCTTACCGGTACGCTGCTGATGCTCTTTCTCATTGTGCATTTCATCGGCAATATGATGCTCTACTTCGGTCCCGCCGCTTTTCAAAAATATGTTGAAACTTTGGAAACAGTAAAACCGCTTGTCCGGGTCATCGAAATAATTTTAGCTTTAATCTTTATTTTCCATATTTATAATGGAGTAAGATTATGGTGGCAGAATAAAAAAGCTGATCCTGCAAAATACGCCGTAAATGCTTCACGGGAAAACTCGGATGTATTTTCAAGAAGTATGGCGATAACGGGAAGCGTTATTTTTCTTTTTCTCGCTTTTCACCTCTCAACTTTTTGGGCGACGTTTAATTTCGGAACGCACCCTGAAACGGAATATCCTTTCTACACTATTGTTTCTGATTGGTTTCGGGTTCCTTATTACTCAATCATCTATATTGTTTCAATGGGGTTTTTAGGTTTCCATTTGAACCACGCATTCCAAAGCGCTTTTCAAACCTTCGGATTAAATCACAAAAAATATACTCCGTTAATTAAAAAAATAGGAACCGTTTACGCTGTAATTATGGCATTAGGTTTCGCATCTATTCCATTCTACTTTTTAATGGGAGGAAAATAATGATCAAGTTAAATTCAAATGTTCCTGAAGGAAACATTACCGAAAAATGGTCGAACTATAAATTCTCAATGAAGCTCGTTAATCCTGCTAACAAAAGAAAATTTGATATTATTGTTGTCGGCACCGGACTTGCAGGCGCATCAGCCGCCGCAACATTAGGCGAACTCGGTTATAAAGTAAAAGCGTTTACCTATCACGATTCGCCGCGACGCGCTCACTCCATCGCCGCTCAAGGCGGAATTAACGCAGCGAAAAATTATCAGAATGACGCCGACTCTGTTTACCGGTTATTTTATGATACCGTAAAAGGCGGCGACTTCCGCGCACGCGAAGCAAATGTTTACCGCTTAGCTGAAGTCAGCAACAATATTATTGATCAATGCGTTGCGCAGGGTGTTCCTTTCGCAAGAGAATACGGCGGAACATTAGCAAACCGTTCATTCGGCGGCGCGCAAGTTTCCAGAACATTTTACGCACGCGGTGAAACCGGTCAGCAGCTTTTACTTGGCGCTTACGGCTCGCTCAACAGACAAATTCATCTTGGCAATGTGGAAATATTCTCACGCCGCGAGATGCTTGATTTAGTAGTTGTTGATGGAAAAGCAAAAGGAATTATCGTAAGAAATTTACTCACCGGCGAAACAGAAAGACACTCTGCACAAGCAGTTGTACTTGCCACCGGCGGTTATATGAATGTTTATTATTTATCTACCAACGCGATGAACAGTAACGCAACCGCATCGTGGCGGGCGCATAAACGGGGCGCTGCATTTGCAAATCCCGCTTACACACAAATTCATCCTACGTGTCTTCCGGTTCACGGTGAAGCTCAATCTAAATTAGTTTTGATGAGCGAAAGTTTGCGTAATGACGGAAGAATTTGGGTTTCTAAAAAAGCCGGTGATACCAGACCGCCGGATCAAATTCCTGAAAGCGAAAGAGATTATTATCTCGAAAGAAAATATCCCGCCTTCGGCAATTTAGTTCCGCGGGATGTTGCTTCTCGAAATGCAAAATATGTTTGCGATGAAGGACGAGGCGTAAATGGCGGGCGCGCTGTTTATCTTGATTTTGCTGAAGCTTTCAACCGGATAGGCAAAGATGCGGTAAAAGATAGATACGGCAACTTGTTCGATATGTACCAAAACATAACCGGCGTTGATCCGTATGAAGTTCCGATGCAGATTTATCCCGCGCCCCATTACGCAATGGGCGGCTTATGGGTTGATTATAATTTGATGAGCAATGTTCCCGGATTGTTTGTACTTGGCGAAGCGAACTTTTCAGACCACGGCGCAAACAGACTTGGAGCAAGCGCATTAATGCAGGGTTTAGCTGATGGTTACTTTGTTATTCCTTACACTATCGGAAATTATCTTGCCACTGAAAAACCGGAAAAAGCAAATCCCGAAAGTTCCGAATTCAAAGAAGCTGAAAAGAGTGTTCGAGATGATGTTAAGAAGCTCCTTTCCATCAACGGAAAACAAACTGTTGATGCAATCCATAAAAAACTTGGGTTAGTTTTAATTGATAAAGTTGGAATGTCGAGAACTGAAAAGGGATTGAATGAAGCGATAAAACAAATAAGAGATTTGCGTGAAGAATTCTGGAAAGATGTTAAAGTTGTTGGCAAAGGTGAAGAACTTAATCAAACACTTGAACGTGCCGGAAGGGTTGCGGACTATCTTCAGTTTGGTGAATTGTTAGCCAAAGACGCACTCAACCGGAATGAAAGCTGCGGCGGACATTTCCGTGAAGAATATCAAACTCCCGAAGGCGAAGCTCTACGAAGAGATGATGAGTATGCTTATGTAGCCGCGTGGGAATATAAAGGTCCCGGCGAATCGGAACTCTCTAAAGAAAATCTTGAATTTACTAATATTAAATTAGCTACGAGGAGTTATAAATAATGAGCGACAATCACATCACCTTGAAGTTAAAAATCTGGCGTCAAGAAAATAAAAATGCAAAGGGACACTTCGATGAATTCAATCAAAAAGTCTCTCCCGATTCTTCCATTCTTGAAATGCTTGATGAAGTAAACAACAAATTAGAAGCGGAAGGAAAAATTCCGATTGCATTTGAAAGCGATTGCCGTGAAGGTATTTGCGGAACTTGCGGGTTAGCCGTCAACGGTCATCCGCACGGACCATTGCCAAAAACTGCAACGTGTCAATTGCACATGCGTAACTTTAAAGACGGTGAAACTCTTTACATTGAACCGTTCAGGGCGGCTGCATTTCAAGTTATAAAGGACTTAATTGTTGATCGCTCCGGCTTCGATAAAATTCAACAAGCCGGCGGTTACACATCCTTTAATACCGGGAGCGCTCCGGATGCAAACGCTATTCCCATTTCAAAAACGAACGCTGACCTTTCACTTGATGCAGCTGAATGTATTGGCTGCGGCGCTTGTGTAGCGGCTTGTAAAAATTCATCCGCAATGCTTTTTGTAAGCGCAAAAGTTTCTCAGTTTGCATTACTCCCGCAAGGACAGCCGGAACGTTACGACCGTGTGCAAGCGATGGTAAAAGTTATGGATGAAAATTTCTTCGGAAGCTGCACCAACACGTACGCGTGCGAAGCCGAATGCCCGAAAGGAATTTCCGTAAGCAACATCGCCAGAATGAATCGCGATTATTTCAAAGCAAAACTCTGTGAGGAAAAAGTAGAAGGGTAAATATTGAAATACACTCCATGGAAAATCTTTGAATAATATTCTTGCTTGAAAGAATATATTTTCAATCAGAAAAGGAACGGCGGCAACCGTTCCTTTTTTTTTGCCGCTAAAAAGTTTGATTTGATAATTTCTTTTTATAAGTTCTCAATAGAAACAGGAAGATTTTCTAAGCTATGGGTTTCCTTTTCTGATTTCATAATAAAAACAAAGAACGGGTATTTTCTTATGAAGAAGTTTTCGGTTAAGCATCGGTTTTTGTTATACAACAGACTAAACATAAATTTATTTAGCATTCCTCTCCAAATAAATTCATCCTTCAATAAATTCATATACTAAGGGATTAACTGCTCCTGACGTCAAATTATATCTTTAGCAGTTAATCCTATTAACAATTCTCAAAGTACAGCAAGGTAGTAAAACAATAAAGTAGTTAAGTAGTCAGTGATTCGGAAGGTTTTGAAGCGAAAGATTTTTTTAGCGAAAAAACTTTTTTTTCCAATCTTATCAGGATTAGTCGAGACGGAATTATTTTCGACCAAAAAGTAAGTCAAAACGGAGTTTGGACATACGAAAGAAATCAACTTTAATACAAGTAACCCATTGTGAGTTACGTGCCGCAAGGGTGCTTAAAATGAACTATTGCACATCGCTAAAAATATATTTGTATAAAATTAATAGATTAGAACATGAAGAAAGAGTTTATTGCACATGTAAAACAAAAGAATGATGGTTCATGGAAGAGTCCGCACTTATTAGTAGAGCATCTTAATGAAACTGCAAATAAAGCAGGTGAGTTTGCCTCAGGATTTGAGAATAAAGATTGGGCAGAATTAGCTGGCTTTTTGCACGACCTCGGAAAATATCACCCTGATTGGCAAAGTTATCTTCGCAGAAAATCAGGATATTATGATATCGAAGCGCATATCGAAAGTACCGGAAACAGACCAAACCATAGCCAAGCTGGCGCTGCCTATCTCTTTGAATTGTTTAAAAACTCAAAAGCTGCTAAAATATTATCTTATGTTATTGGAGGACATCATTCCGGCTTGCCAGATTGGGAACCGCAACTTCATTCAAGAATAATGGACGAAAACCAGCGCCTGATTAAAGATGACTTAGAGAAAGTCAAACAAGTTGACGAAGCAAAACACTTTTTAAACAAGTCGATACCATCGTCCATTCCTTCTATTTACAAAACCTCGATTGACAAAAATTCTAACGAACAAATTCATCTTTGGATAAGAATGTTATTCTCCTGTCTGGTTGATGCAGACTTCCTTGATACAGAAAAATATATGGACGAAAAAGAACGAGGCGGTTATTTATCTATTGTTGAACTAAAGGAGAGATTTGATAACTATATGTCAGAAAAAAAATCTGATAGTGAATTAAACAAAAAAAGAAATGGAATCCTTAAACGATGCAGAGAAAAAGCCGAACTTAAGCAGGGATTTTTCTCTTTAACAGTGCCTACCGGCGGAGGAAAAACTCTTGCTTCAATGGCTTTTGCGTTAGAACATGCTATTAAATATGGCAAGAAAAGGATTATTGTCGCTATTCCTTATACAAGTATAATTGAACAAACATCAAAAGTTTTTAAATATGGCAGTGATATTGATGAAGAAATTGAAAAGTTAAAAGCATCTGGAAAATTTCTCTTTGGCGAAGATCAAGTAATAGAACACCACAGCAATCTTGACCCGGAAAGCGAATCAAGCAAAAACAGACTTGCCTCAGAAAACTGGGATGCACCGATAATTGTTACAACAAATGTTCAGCTTTTCGAATCACTATTTGCAAATAGAACTTCCGCTTGTAGAAAACTTCATAATATTGCTAACAGCATAATCATTCTTGATGAAGCTCAAATGCTTCCACAGGGATACTTCAAACCAATTCTTTCAGTGTTAAAAGGATTAGTAAATTATTTTGGTGTTACGGTTGTTTTAATGTCAGCTACGCAACCGGCATTAAAAGGCAAGATAGGCTCGGATGTAAATTCAGTGGAAGGATTAGAACATGTAACTGAAATAATAGCTAATCCGGATGCACTTGCAAAAGAATTTAAAAGGGTTGAATTCATGTTTCCAAAAGATTTGAATAAACTTCGAAATTGGGAAGAGATTGCCGGAGAACTAACTGCTCACGAGCAGATACTTTGCATTGTAAATACAAGGAATGATTGCCGACGACTTCATTCATTAATGCCAGATGGAACGATTCACCTTTCCGGTTTTATGTGTGGTGAAGAGAGAAGTGAAATCATTTCTGAGATTAAAGTTAAACTAAAAAACCACGAACCAATAAAAGTTATTAGCACACAACTTGTTGAAGCTGGTGTTGATATAGATTTCCCAGTTGTTTATCGAGCATTAACCGGTCTTGATTCAATTGCACAAGCTGCCGGAAGATGTAATAGAGAGAACAAGCTGGAAGATGGAGGTAAAGTTATTGTCTTTGTTCCTCCAAGACCTTCTCCATCCGGTTTCTTAAGAAAAGCTGAAGATGCAGGAAAAGCTATCATTCGCAATCATCCCGATGAAGAATTTACGCCAAGCCTGTATTCAGAATATTTCAAATATCTTTACTCAAATCTTAATTCGTTTGATGAAGTTGACTTTTATAGTCATTTGATTCGTGATGCTTCTTCTTTTGATTTTCAGTTTAGAAGTTTTGCAGAAAAATTTAATATGATAGATTCAACAAAACAGTTCAGCATCATCGTATGGTATGAAAGTTTGAAGTCCGGTAAAGGCAGTCTCAAGTTGATTGAACAATTAAAATATGCAGGCGCTTCAAAAGGATTGTTGAGAAAATTGCAAAGATATATTGTAAATGTTCCTATTAACATTTTCAATAATATCAAAAACGCAAATTATGTTGAAGATATAAATGGATATTGGGTTCAGTCCGACCCAATCTTATATAAACATGGACTTGGATTGTTAGGAATAGAATCTGATTGGATCATCGGGAGTGATGTTGTTTGATAAAAAAATATCTCATCCCTAAAGGGATTTTAGTTTTAATGGGAAGAGAGTTTTTTATAAATATATAATCCCTAACGGGATTGAGACAGCAGAGCAAAAGAACAAAAGTCTCGTAGAGACGGAATATATATTGAATTAGATATTCAACATAATTATAGAGTTCCATAGGGACGACATATTTTAATAAAACAAATAGTTTTTTACAAATATTTCATCCCTAACGGGATTAAATAAGAGCGTTGCAGTATTTGGTCTA
>Ga0100378_1006201_pt1 | contig 10829 bp, 21 predicted proteins | sample CryGeymeta201502_FD_81535 | JGI IMG/M metagenome (GOLD analysis project Ga0100378, IMG submission 81535) | Groundwater microbial communities from Crystal Geyser aquifers in Utah, USA - Crystal Geyser metaG 2015-02 | ecosystem: Environmental > Aquatic > Deep subsurface > Groundwater | place: USA...
ACTATTAACTATTAACTATTAACTATTAACTATTAACTATTAACTATTAACTATTAACTATTAACTATTAACTATTAACTATTAACTATTAACTATTAACTATTAACTATATTAAATAATTATTATATTAATTTAACATATTTCTTTTATATTAATGAATAAAGAAATTAACATAAAAATAAGCATTAAAGGACAAAAAGAGAAATATACTTTAAAACTTTCGCCTAAAACAACTCTTGAAGAACTAAGAATATTCTTAATGAATGAAAAGGTGTTTAATTCAAAAGCTGAGTATATATCTTTTTATGAAAATGAAGCGCGAATTCTTTCTGGATTCCTAAAAGAGTATACCGTAGAAGAAATATTAAACGATCAAAATGAAATTATTTTAGGGTATTATATATTAATTATCAGACTAGTAAAACATCAGGGAAAGAAAAAGAAATATTAAAGAGTAATAATAATTCAATTACATCAAAAAGTGATGATTTAAATTTTTGCTTCGCTTGGACTTTAAGTCCGATACACGGAAAATCTGATCTTAAAGTAACGATTAATACAAAATTAGAAAATTCAGTATGTATTTCGAATGATGGTAAAAAGATGGCAACAGGTACAGATGTAACAAAGATAAAATTAGCTCTTATTGATCCAACTTTAAGTAGTTTCGGAAAAACACTACTTACTTTATCAGGTCATACTGGAATTATCACAGCAATAAATTTTTCATATAATGATGGTTTACTAGTCACAGGTAGTCGAGATAATTCTGCTATTATATGGGGAATAGATAATACTAACAAAGAAACTTACGGAAAAATGATAGCTCGATTAGTAGGCCATACTGGCTTTATTACAGATGTTTGTTTCTCTCCTGATACTTCTTTTGTTGTAACTGCAGGGTTGGTAAATCATCAACCAAGCTCAGAATGGGGAGCTATTATCTGGAAATTAGATTATAAACATGGTGATTATAAAGCTATTAAGAAATTAATACATTATAATCAAGTAAAAGCTATAAAATTTTCAACTGATGGTAAACTATTAAGTACTTTATGTAAAGATAATAAAGGATTTATTTGGGACTTTGATTTAAACAGCGAAAATTTTGGAAATTTAATAGTTAAGCTAATTAAAGGAAATAACGATTGGATAAGAAAATATTCAATTAAATCTATAAATTCTAATAATAAATTTAATAAAAAATAATAGTTTACTATTAATGATTAATATATTACAATAACAATTACAGTTATAATTATATTTAAATAATACGCTGATATAAAATTTATATTACTATTTGCTTTTTTCTAAAGTCTTTAGCATTAACATTCTAAATTCGTCGTAACTAATTGAACCATCACCGTTTGAATCTACTTCTGCTAATATATTTTTAACGACTTCGTTTGCTTTGGACTCATCTTCTTTATGGACACATAGACCTAATGTCTTTTTTAAGGTATCTTGTGTTAATAGTCCAGTTTTTTCAATATCAAATAAATTAAAAGCCATTTTTAAGTTATTTTCACTTAATATGATGTCCATACTTAAAGTTGCTCTCAAAAAGTCTTCATATTCAATATAATCTTCATTATTTTGAGAGAAGTTTTCGATAATTTTTTCGAAATCGTCTTTAGAAAATAAAGATTTCTTACTAAATAATTTATTATAGCCTTCTCTTAGTTCGTCAATTGATAATTTTCCTTCGCCGCTTTTATCCATCTCAGCAAATATTTTTCTTAGATCTTTTGTTTGCTCATTACAGCTCAGCTGATGAATTATAAACGCAATTGATGCATGCTGTAGTTTTGTTTTTGCATTGAACTTTTTGAGCGAATCATTAGTATTTATGCTTGATATAGCATTAGTATTTAACTTAGTATTATCTAACTTAGATTGTTTTAACAACCAAGGATCTTGTAATGCTTCGTCTGCTGATATCCTTTTTTCGGGGTCTTTTTCTAATAATTTAAAAATGAAATTCTTTGCCAATGTAGAAATGTTATCCCATTCAATACTGTTCATATTTATTTTACCGTCTTCGATTTCTACTTCGATATCAGCTAAGTATTCACCTTTAAAAGGAGGATAACCACATAGAAGAATATATAATATTACTCCACAGCTCCAAATATCTGATTTAATTGAATATTCTTTATGAAGAAACTCCGGGGAAAAATAATATGGAGTTTCTCTAATTGTTCTTAATGCATCAGGATTTAGATTAAAAATAGCAGAATAGAAACTACTAAGTTTTATATTGAAATCTTGTTTATTAGTTACCATATAAATATTTTGTGGATTTATATCTCGATGAGCAATTCCGTTACTATGTAGATGACTTACTGCAGCTAAAATTTGTCTAATTATCTTAGCAGCATTAAATTCGTTAAGGAATTGTTCCTCTGTTAATTTATCAAATAAGCACCCACCTTGTAATAGTTCCATAACAATGTAGTAATTTTGATCGTCTTGATAATAGTCGAATATTTTAACTAAATTTATATGGTCAAGTTTAGAAACTAGTGATATTTGTTCTTTGAAATCTTTTTCTACATTATGGAAAACAAGAACTTCTAATGGGATTACTCTTACTTTTCTAATTTCACCTAATATTTTATGTTTGGCCTTGTATACACTTCCTAGTATATCTCTCGTTATAATTTCCATAAATAAGTAACTGTCTTTTATATTATTGTGATCTTGAAAAATTAAATCAACTTTTGAATCTAAACGAGTATCAAATCGTCTTTCAGTACTATATCTTCCACTAAGTCTTTTTGGTTTTTCTGTAGAATTTTTTATTGAGATTTCAGTTGTTGAGTTTCGCTTTGGTTCTTCTTTGGGTTCTAATTTTGTCTCGCCACATCCCATTTATTTTATAAAACTTACTTATAAGTAATTTTATTTAATTAATAAATAATTTACAACTTAAAATAACTTAAAATAATTAAATTACAATATAACTTAATAATTTTTAATTTTAATAACTTTATTAAAAAATAATAATAAAAATGGATAACAACTACACAGATACCAAAGTTAAATCAATTTTAGAAAATCTAATATTCGGTTTAGTCTCCGAAAAACCTGAAAACCCAGTAAAATTAGCTTCTTAACACAATCAATAGGTAAACTTTATGATCGAATGGCTACAAAAACAAGGAGAGTATACCTCTAACGGTCTTACTAAAAAAGAAAGAACTGAGTTAGATAATTTAAGAAGAGAAGTAAGAAGATATAGAGAAATGGATGAACATCATGCCAACAGTAACAAAGAAAAAGAGGAAGAAAATAAAACTCCAGAAGCATCTGTATATTAAATTTTAATCAAATTAGGACGATGAAGATGATGACGTTGTACCCGATATGGAGTTTGAAAAGGCTGCTAATAAGAAAGCAAAACAATCTATGAGAATTAGTGTTTCTGCTGAAGCATATGGAAAGTATAATGAAAAAGGAAATTTCAAACCAAGAGTTATTCCTAAAAGTGATAGTCAAATCCAAAGAATAAAGTCAAGGATATTAAACTCGTTTTTATTTTGTAACTTAGATTCCGAGCCTTTAAAAGTTGTTATTGATGCTATGGAAGAAAAGCATTATAAGTATTTTATAATTTTGAAATTTTATTTAATTTTATATTATTAGAGGAGGACAATCTGTTATTGAGCAAGGAGAAGATGGAGATGTATTGTATGTAGTTGAAAGTGGAGATTTAGAATGTTACAAACGAATTTCAAGTCAAGAAAATAGCGAACCTAAATTTTTAAAAAATTACGGACCAGGAGATGCCTTCGGAGAATTAGCACTATTATACAATGCACCAAGAGCAGCAACAGTAAAAGCAAAAACAGAAGCAATATTATGGGCTTTAGATAGACAAACTTTTAATCATATTGTAAAAGACTCAGCAACAAATAAAAGAAATCAATATGAAAGTTTCTTAAAAAGCGTCGAAGTTCTATCAACAATGGATACTTATGAAATTGGTCAAATTTCAGATGCTTTAAGAACGGCTACTTTCAAAGAAGGAGAATGTGTAATAAAAGAAGGAGAATTTGGAGATATCTTTTATATGGTTGAAGAAGGAGAAGCCATTGCCACTAAAACATTAGAACCTGGTAAGAATTTATATTTAACATATTAGGAAAACCTGCTGTATGGGTAAAAGATTATAAAACAGGAGATTTCTTTGGAGAATTAGCTTTAATAAAAGGAGAACCTAGAGCAGCTAATATTATTGCTAAGGTAACATATTATTATAATATAATTTAATAGACAAATTTAAAACTTGTTTCTTTGGATAGAAATAGTTTTAAGAGATTATTAGGACCTCTTGATGATATATTAATGAGAAATTCAGACAAATATATTAAGTTTATTAAGAAATAGATAAAGTTAATATATAAAATGTTTTTAATAAATTAAAATTTGAAAATGTTTTAAAAATTAATTATTCTACTATTTACATATATTTTTTCATACATCATATAATCTATTTCTACATAATTATTTATATTTTACAATATATTCTCTAAAAGTATTATTTTTTTGTATAGTTCTGTAGGTATATATTATACTTTTCGTATATATCAACGTAAACCCATGTTTCCCATTCTAATGCATCTATAAAATTTTCTTCTAATGTATTTAATTCATCTATAGTTATTCCACCTACTTTTGCATAGTGTTGATTAGAAAAATAGTCATCTTCATTAAATTTAATAGCAACTAAAATGCTAGTTATTAATAATCTATGAATATTTAGTTTTGAAAGTTTAACCATTGATTTTTCACATATTCTATCCAAATATATTAATGATATTATTAGTGTTGATTCTTCTATATTAGAGTATTTAAGTATTCTGGTCAAATAGTTTTCTAAGCTTATTCCTGGTATTTTTTTAGCTGAGAAAGTTTCAGTTTTATTTTTACTCCCTGTACTTTCATTTGTAAATTTTATAATGTTCTCTTCTATTATTTCGTTCAGAATTGTTGTTAGTCCGGCAATAATAGCTTTGTTTTTATGTAGTTCGTTCTCCGCTCTGTCTGTATGATCAGTATTTTCAGTTTCGTTATCAGACATTTATTATGTTTGAATATTAATATTTTAATTTATACTATTAAAAGAATATTATTATTTTGATAAATAATGTCACATCTTCTATTATATTTTATTAGTATTTATTTTATATATGTAGTTAATTCTTTATTCTCATAAAAAGTATTATATTTTTTACACTCATATAATAAGAATTAAGTACAAGCTATTATTTTCCTCTTAAAATATATTCAATATATTCATTATATTCTTTATATATTTATGTATTTATATATTAATATATAACATAAAATTACAAATTATAATAATCAATAAATAATTATTTATAATTAAATTATTTAATGAAGTTTTATAATATTTCATTATCTATTCTTCTTTTTTTGCTTATTGTCTTAATATCATGTTTTACATCATCAAAAGTTAAAAATAAAGCAAAGATATCTTTGAATAGTTTTAAGGCAAGACCAAAGATAATGAGATCAGGACAAATGTTAAAGGATCCAATGAGATTATTCCATTTAGAAGAAGAAAAAGACCTATTAGTAAAAGTTAGATTTATGTGGAAAACAAAAGGAAAAAGTGATAGTTTTGCATTGAATAAATTCGACTATAAAGTATTACAAATTACAGATACTGATATTACTGTTTATGAAGTAGACCAAACAATTGATAGAATAGATGAATCAACAGTTAATGCTAGTAAATTCTTAATGGACATTAAAATTGCAAATATTGATTTACCTTGTAATGATCATTTTTATGTATGTGGATTAGGAGAGTTTATAAGAGAATATAAAAAAAGATTAAAAACTTTAGATTTTACTATAAATCCACTAGTTGAAGATGCTATGAGTACGGATATGGCTAAAACACAATGTTTAGTATTAACTATTGGTTATTTTGAATCATTAAAAGATGTTGGCTACCTATGTTTAGATACTTTAGATGATTGGGTTTACTTTGATAATTTGATAACATCAAGAGTAATAGGAAAAGCAAGAGAAGTTTACGATGGTACAATTAATATGATAAATGAAGTAAAATAATAATTTATCTTATCTTATTTAATATAAAATTTAGAATGCTAATGATGCTAGATGTACTCAAGGTTTACAATCAGGAATATTAAGATTACATACTACTTATTTAGAATTTACTAATGACAAACTTAAAGGAACCAAAAATTATAAAGTTTACTTAACAGTACCATATAAAGATATTTATGGCTATGCCAATGTAATATATGGATATGAAAAGCTTGTATGGAATGGTCCACAGACTAAAGGTATTAAGCCAGAAGATCAAAGATGCTTTAAATTTAATGCTATGATTCTTGATATAATGACACCAGTTTATTTCTGTGTTTATAGAGCTAAAGCAGATTGGAGTTGGGAAGGACCATCTTTAAACCCTGGTAGAGCGTTATATATTAATGATTTATGGGTTGCAATGTTAAATTTTAAACTACATAAATATAACTTAGCTTTTGCTCAAGAGATAACTTTAAGAACGGTTAAAAAGATAGATTGTAACGCACATACAATGGAGCCAATAAAATATGAATTTAGAGTTCAGGTATCTTATACCATTAATATAATCAATTAAATAATTAAATTTAGATGTTAACACATAAACATAAAACAGGACAATTAATCAAAGTAAATAAAATTCCATCTCAAGCAAAAGAACCTATAATGAAAGTTTTTAAAGAAAAGTTAATGTTTAAAGCTTGCTCATCAGTTCAGTTATGTATAGCAGCTCTTAAAAATTGTATGAGAACTGGTTACCTTCCTTTAAAATATGGTGGTTATCAACGTGCATGGACTCTTCAAAATCCCTACTTACCTTTAGTCCCAAAATCAGGAATTGAAGTTAGAGTAAGAATTTATTTATAAGAATAAAATTCATATATTAGGAATATCCTAGAGGAACTATTGGTCTAGAAATACTAAACATGGCAGAAAAGATTGCAGGATTAAAAGGAACTCAAGGAAGTAAATATATAATTTAATATTTTTATTCTAAAAGGAATTGTAACTGATATGGCAAAGTATAAATGGGGAGATCCACTCGGAGACACAACAAGATATAAAATAGCAAGAAATACATTTTTATTCCTTTTTGAAAAGTGTACAAGGAAACTATTAACTTTTAAAGAAGCCCTTGAATGGGTATTGAGAAAAAGACCAACAGCGGAACTATTACTAGTTAGAAAAACAAGTATTCTTACATATGCAAGTGTCGGTGATCCATATTTTGAATACTTAGGATATATTAGAGATAATCAATTTGTCCAAAATAAATAATAATTATATATTTTTGCAATTAATTTGATTTAATAACTTTAAAATTGTTTAAATAACCTTATTTTATGACTGTTATTTAAGTATAATATAATTATTGTTAATTAAATTTATTTAGTTGTTAATTCTTTTGATAAATTCCTTGGTTTATCTGGATTAAATCCTTTTTTAAGTGAAACATAGTAAGCTAATAATTGTCCGAAAAATACTGCATAAAAGCTACTCATTAAACCTTCCTTAGGTAATTCAATAACATAATCGACTTTTTCGATATTTAACTCTTCAGGAGCATTTGTAAGTAAAATTACTGTTGCACCTCTTAATTTAAGCTGTTCAAATGAAGCTTTCATATCATCAAAGTAGTTATCTTTAACAACTATTAGTAAAACAGGTGTTCTAGCATTCTCATCTATCATTGCCATCGGACCATGTTTAAAAGATGCAGCATTATAAGCTTCAGAATGAATATATGAAACTTCTTTAATTTTTAGTGAAATCTCGCTTTAAATAATGATAAATATAAGTATTAGTGATAAATTGTAAATTTACCTTGCAATTGCCTCTCCAAATCCTTTACCCAAACAAAATAGATGTTCTTGTTTGTATAATTTTTCTGCTGCTCCCTGTGCGATTTTTTGCATATTTAAAAGTAAATCAGGAAGTAAAATTGGAATTCTCTTAATGAAGTTGATTGCATTTTCATACAAAGGATTCAAAAATGAAGCTATATAAATATAATAAATAATTAGTAATTGTATTACTTTCATTTTTAATCTGACTAAAAAATAATCCGCATAATATAAGAGATATAACCTGCCCAGAAAATGCTTTAGTACTTGCAACACTTATCTCTCTACCGCCATTTACAAAAATTCCACATAGAACTGTTCTCGCCATGGTAGATTCAACTTTGTTAATAATTCCTATACATAAAACACCTTTATTTCTTGAAATTTCTAGCTAATAAGTTTAATAAATATTATATACTGGCTTAAGAACATCATAAGTTTCTCCTGATTGACTAACAAATACCATAACGGGATTTTCCTTTGGAATATACTCCTCACTAAATTCACAACCGTTAACAACTTGAGCCTGTAATATTACATTAATATTAATAGGAATAATTTACCGTATTGAATATTTCTAATTTTCTTATTAAATGTAAAACAAATTGACTTGCAAAATATGAAGTACCACATGCTACAATTACTAAATTTTTAGATGGTTTAATGAATTCTTTATATTGTTCTAAGCCTCCTAATTTAACTGAGGTTATTTTATTTGACACAGACTGTAATCTACTTCCATAATTCATAGCTCTATTTATTGTATCTGTCTGTTCAAGTATTTCTTGTAACATGAAATGTTCATAACCCTTTTTTGGATGTAAGTAGATATCTTCCATTTGTGTTTTTTCAATTCTAATATAAAAATTAGTAAATAAGAGACAATTGAAGATAATAATTTTATTTTACTAATAATAATTACTTATAATGTGATAAATTCATGTCTAAATTCAATTCTACTACATCAAGATTTTCAATATTAATATAATTATTAGTATGTCTTTGAAAGGCAGCTACATCGGAACTTACAATAAAAAAATCAGACCCTGTACCAATTAGTAATGGACTTCCACATCTAGCTACAATCATTGTATTAGGAAAGTCAATATTCATAATAGCTAACGCATAACTTCCAGTTATATGCTTTTTTAATGCAATCGATACAGATTCTTTAAAACTACAACCAGTACTATAGAGATAGCCAATAAGTTGTGCAACTACTTCACTATCAGTTTCAGTTTGCATCTTAATTTCTATTGAATAATTACTAATTTTGTTTACCTTTAGTTAGTAAAAATTCTTTTATTTCTTTAAAATTATCAATGATCCCATTGTGTACTAATGCTATTTTCATTGCATTATCTGTGTGAGGATGAGCATTAAGAGTAGTTTTACTCCCGTGGGTAGCCCATCGAGTATGGGCAATACCAATTGTTGACTCCTTGTGTATCTTAGGAGCCATATCAGTAATCTTCCTTATACAGTCTGCATTATCTAAAGAAAAGTCAGAAGCAAATTTTGTTATTTTAAATTTATCATCTTCTATTGTACAAATTCCAGCTGAGTCATAACCTCTAGACTGTAAAATATGAATACCCTCAACACAAACATCAACTGCTTTAGGTTGCTTTCCTAAGTAAGCTATTATTCCACAATTGTAAGATTTCTACAAATAAACAAATTAACAAAATTAAACAAACTTTTTTATTATGCCCTAAGTAATATGTAATAAAAATAGAACTGAAACTAAACTTCAAAAAACTTTTAGTATTGAACTTATTGGTAATATTGAAATTTTTGAAATTATTATTGACATGTGGAATTAACTTAAACTTAAGAAAATTTGTAGAATTGTTTATAAACATTTTAGTAATTATATAAATAAATATTAATAATTCTTATTTAATAATTAAATAGTAATATTAATTTTTTAATATAGCTATAGGTTTATTTATTAATTTTATGTTTATATATCCCATGTTTGGCTCATTAAAATATCAAAATGTTTATCATTATCAATAGCATCACTTACTGCTGCATAATAATCGTCCCATTCTCTTTTATCTATTTTACCGTCTCCTCTATCGTTATAATTTTTTAAAAATATAGCAAAAACCTCATCTTCAGTCATTTCTCCCGCAACAACTTTTGGATGTTTAGAGCAGTTATAAACAGATCTTAATTTAATCATTTTATAATTACTTTACGTCTGTTATATCAATATAACCCCAGTTTTGTCTGTCAAATTTAGCAAATGCTCTATCGATTGTTTCTTGTCTTTGTTGATTTGGCTTTCCTCTTATTCCAAATAGAAAGTCTTCCATATTTATATAACCATCACAATCTTTATCAAAATAAAGCATTAAACTCTAAAATTAAGTAATGTAATGATATTTATTTTGTAATAAGTTTTACTTCGTTTTCTTGTTTATTTAAAGTAATTGAGATTTCTCTTAGTGATAATAGAAAATCATCTTTTTTAAGTTTTGAGTTTCCGTCGTATGATTTAGATGCCCTGAATATTTTTCCGATTATTCTTAGAGTTTCTGGACCTTGTTTATTGATAAGATCCCTTAATTTATTCATAACTTAAATTAAAATATAAATTACTTTTTTGAATATTGTCAACGTCAACCATTTTAGTTTTTATTATTTATAATTCTTAAAAGTTACTTTAAATAAAATAAAATTTATTTTAATTTAAAATTACAAAATTGTTATATAAATGTATTTATTTACTATTTTCTTCATAAATAAAATAGTTGGGGATTGGGGATTGGGAATTGATGAGTACCTTAACATTAATCTCAAATTCATATTTTTTAAATTTATTAATAAATAATATAATTAATAAAAAATAATATCATTTATGTTTATTATATTAAAAAAAATAAT
>Ga0100378_1006202_pt1 | contig 10829 bp, 10 predicted proteins | sample CryGeymeta201502_FD_81535 | JGI IMG/M metagenome (GOLD analysis project Ga0100378, IMG submission 81535) | Groundwater microbial communities from Crystal Geyser aquifers in Utah, USA - Crystal Geyser metaG 2015-02 | ecosystem: Environmental > Aquatic > Deep subsurface > Groundwater | place: USA...
AAATATAATCGATCTTTAAGTGATCGGCTAAATTAAATAAATTTATAAATTTAAAATACCGCCTACTTTTCAGCCAAAATGGAGACCAGACGGACCACCTATCGAGGAGTGACACTTGAGAAAAAAAATGGGCAGACTATTAATCGATGCAGAAACCATCTAAATATCAATGACAAAAACAAAATACCCAATTTCAAACTGCCTAAATATTAGCATTCACATCAGCAAAAGGAGTAAATTGAAAAAAAAATGAATTAAAAGGACTAACTTCATATGCAATAACCTCAGTATCCGAGAACAATTTTACAGACTGACTTTTCAAAGAGAGTAACTTCAGATAAATCTCCTTCCAAATCGAATCATGAAGATTTCATGTAGTTTGACGACCAAAAGCCAAAGAGCTACGCGGAAAGGCTAACTGGGATTCCTAACTATGGAAACACTTGTCATTTGAATTCTATTCTACAATTTTTACATAGCATCGTTCCATATCGCACTGAGATAATCAAATGGTGCATCTATGACAATACAACCGTCTTCAAGCCAGTTAGCTCTATCTTCATTGAACTCAACAAGCGAAACACTCAGAGATAGAGCATTGCAAATCTAAACAAGAAAGTGTATATGGATAAGATAGTCAAATATCTCGAGACTATCAACTTTAATTATCGCAGATATCAACAAGAGGATGCTTTTGAAACACTGAACAACATGTTGAATATACTTGAATACCCTCCGATAATTGAAGACTATATCAAGAATTGGTTTATTTTTCAGTACACCAAATGTTGTGGCTGTATGGAGTATCCACTCATAGAATAAACTATGTTCCCTTCTAGCTTTCAGACATGCTCCGATTGCCATTCACAATACCACCTTGCCATCAAATATGCTCCCAAATATCTGATGCTCACCGATAAACAGGTTCAATAAACCTTTGATCTTCAAGACAGAAGAGGTACCAAAATGAAGTATCATTTCCTGAGCAGTATTATATATTAAGGTACATGGGTTCATATGTAGGGACAGGAATATATGGGCATTATGTTTGTGTCAGATTCGAAGATGGAAGATACTATTAAATTAGTGACAGCACCGTCTCATAAATAACCTTTCCTAAACTACTCCAAAAAAATAGGAGGTAGTTCAGAAAGCCATTATGTACTGCTTACAAAAAACTGACTCCAGCTGAACTTGAAAGATATGATCAGTTTTTGAGGCGAAAAGACTAGCAGAGAAGATAAAAGGAAGAATAGGAGAGTCGGATAAGAGTTGAACAGAACGAGAGAATGTTGCAGAAGAGAACAAAGGCCATGAATCATATCAACATGGAGGACATATCATTTGAAATAAACAACGAGCTCAGTCATGGACATGCTCCACTAACTCGAAAGTAAAGATGTATTAAAACAAAGACCAAGGGTAAGGTTTTTATACCCAGGTACTACATCGATTATTTGAAGAAAGCTATATATAACCTTTTAAATGGCCTTTTCGGTGTGAGAGTGTATAAATGATCTTTATGTTAATCCAGATCAAATTATGTTCATCTAATCACATTTTCCCTTGGAATTGCTTCAAGGCTCTCTTGAAGTAGGCGATCTTGTCTGATTCGAATAGTGCAGCTGCTTATTTATTCCAAGCACTATCTGGGTTTGGGTTGGAAAGCAGGGCAATAAAAGCATCAACTTTATCCCGCACTTTCATTGAAGCTGTTTTGTTTTTGAGTGTTTTCTAACATAAGATTCCATTTTTGCTTATGTTTGGATGATAAAAACGCTTAATTTATTCTTACTCTAATTTGAGTTCTGACTGAACATGAGGGTAGTCAAATGGGAAGATCACTCTCATTTTGAATGGAAATGTATGGTAAGGAGATTAAGGCTGTATATACGACATGGTTACTTCAGCAGTGACTTTAATGAGCCAGTAATTAGTTGAAGGATCAGATTTCAATATGCTCCAAAGATGAGAAGGATTTTATTTTATTTATTCAAGCTCATTCTTGACCCTTATCCTTCCTAACCTAGAAAGACCCTATTTCTTCTCTTCCTGTTATTCCTAACGTTTCGAAATTGGTAAATCACCTTCTTACTCTTATCTTCTCAAAAGAAAAGGAGGAGGTCTCCTTCGAAAAAATTACCTTTAAAACGATGGCATATTTTATTAAAACAACAACCTTCGATCTAACTTCTTCCGTGCCTCATGATTTTACATGCGTAAAATTTTAGCAAAAGGGTTTTCTTTATTTTTTTTTTCTTATATTATTTATTCTTCAGGCTTCACTATCAGAGGAGGAATATTGTTTTCAGCTATCTTTTGAATAACTTCTTTTTATGGCCAAGGATCCAGTTTTTTCTAACCGCTGTTTTCGACAGGCTTGTGATTTTAAGTATTTTTTGAATTCTAACCTGTATTTTGAGCGGAAGTTTATTGAGTAAGCTCAATGTCAGCTTTGTCAGTGGATTTTTGCTGAGGCACATTCGATCCAACTGAAATTTACATTTTTGAAGTAGTGTCCTTCTTCCTTTATGTCTCAATCTTTTTTTGTGGTTCTTTTATGGTATTATTCTAGGTTTCCCCTGTAAAAAATTTGAATAAGCGATTTGCCCAACTCTCAATTTTTGGCTATACTTTATCTTAGGTGCTGGGGCCTCTATCTGCTAGACTCTCGATTTTGAAGTTTGCCATCTTAGATATAGTGATTGATTAGATAGTATTGATTTACATCACTTTCAGTTTGGAGGCCTTTTTTGGCGGTCTTTTTGGTGTTCAAAAATACATAAGTATGGACTTGGCGGTTCAATTTATATTTTTCTGACACGACTATCATTGACTTCGATCCACTAGCTGATGTCTTTGAGATAGGCGGTATAGTGACCACATTCTCCATTTCCCTCATAGTTCGCCATACTGATATTCCGATATACAGCATGTTGACTTTATCGCCTTCCTTTCCTCTTGAGCTCTAAAAGATGCTGAACTCCTGATCCCCTATCATTGGGGACGACAATGAGATATTGAGGAGGTCTAATAAGTTAGATTGTATACCCTTTCCCACAATTTTGACAGGAGTCAATTAATTTGAACAAAACTTCTTGATAAATCAGCTGTTTTGCTTCCGGACAGTCGCACAACTTGTGATGCCTGATGCTGGTCAAATATTCAATGTATTAGTTTTCTTCAATTAGTTTATTGAGAATGTGATCGAATACTTCAATTACATCGTTCTGTTGGTTGTATCTCTTTCCAAGTGAATGCTGTAAAGCTTTTCCGATTCTTTTTAAACAATTCTTTTTCTATTGATTTTTCTCAATGGAGCTATCAAAAAGATCAAACATTTCTTTGATGAGGGAGGAAAACTGACCTTTTGAATCTTGGTCTTACCCACTCCCTGTGTTTAAATGTATTTTGACTGCCTCCATCGAGTATAAGAGATGTAATGTCGTACCAAGATAACAAGTATTTCCAATGTTCATTAAACCTAACTTTGACTGACCATATACTGCTTATGGAGTTGGACCTATTTGTTATTCAATTTATGCATTTAACTCTGCCAGTACTTATTTTTGTTAAAGTTCTTCGATACGCTAAGGCTTATCTTTTTCAGCTTCAATCTGATCTTCACCAGGTTGTTTCATAATAGATTTTGGGGTTTTATTTTTTGTCTCGACATAAAGTTCTTCTTCATCTACTTCGGCCTTGTCACAGGGACAACACATTCCCATAATTTTTTAAATTGATTCTAAATTTTGGCGGCCAATCTTGAAATTAACTTCATTGCAAGTATTTGTAATATCTTTTGAAAAACATTCGAAATGAGGAGTTCCATAGGAAAAGATGAGCTTTATGAAAAAATTAAAGGAGACATCGATTGGCAACTATTCCAACGCGCCCCTGCTCACTATACTCATTGTCCTCTTTGTTCAATGACTATTAGTGACACAAACAAACCAGTTCTACTGGAGTGCAAACATATTCTGTGCTCTTACTGTATCGATGGAGAATAATACTGTGCTAACTGCTAACGGGAAAAAATTAAGATCAAAGCTCAGCCTTACATGCCCCTCTTGAAATATTTGGCCAGCCTTTAAGAAGGAGATGATAATGCTAAGTACAGCTTCACAGTCACTCATTTGCACAAGTCTAGCTCTAAACTTATCAAAGACATTCCTTCAAATGAGACCTGGCAAAACCTTCTTAAACAGGCCCCTGATTTCATGGCTTTTCTGAGATAATGTAAAGGTGGAACCCAACTCACAATTGCTAGGAGATACTCATATTTGTATGAGACAATCAAGGACAAAACTGTTAACGACCTCTGCCGAGAGAAAAGAATTGTTCTGAAACCCAGCTCCACAGGATAAGTTAACTTGATCACTTTCTTCGACAGAAATCTCGGAGGCCAGCATATATGATCATCCACTCACATAATCATCAACGAATTATAATTATTCTCATAAGAATATCATAGATAAAAATAAAGTATTGATCATCCCATGAAAGTCTACTGGAAAAGCATATTGTCATCGATTCTTATCTTGTTTCGAGATTTTGATGATCTGTGAGAGGTGCTGTTAGGCTCTAGAGTCCTGAAGGTGTTTGTCAGACTGCCAAGATCATTGAAGCGGAAGCCTTTTGTTCGAATGAATGGTAACCCTCTCCCTAAAGCATTTGATAACAACATTTGGGTATCTGCAGCCCGTTTCTCCTGTTCAGATTTCCCTCGAGTCCTCCTTATATCCCTATCTAATTTTAGACTAGTCATAGCCTTAACATCAATAGTATTCATTCCCTCAGGGGTCTGACTCAGTTCAAACATGCTATTCTTCTTAGGAGTCACCAACTGATATTCCTTGAAGCCTTCTTCCTTCGTCATTTTTTTATAGTCGGTCAGGCGATAATTCCTCATCCCTTCTAATTTCTTTTTCTTGTGTTCTAGAGTCACCGAATCGCCTTGATTTCTCAGCTCTGTTATTTTGACTCCTTCAGCTATGTGTGATGGGTCGCCTAGTGCTTAGGCTATTGAGAATGATTTTTAGCTGAATTATGGGTGATCTTTGGATAGATTGGATTTGGTCTTGCTAAAGTCCCTTGGTGATTTCTCGTGCTCAACAGCTGTTGGCTCAATTTTTCTTAGCTCTTTGGAGTGAAGTTCTAGATTTCCATATTTTTAGCTGAAATAGGAAATGATTTACTTCATGGTGCGAACAGTCGAACCTTGTATTTTACCAGGGCTTATGTCATATAAAGAGCCCTCGTAATCGAAAGTAAAGCCATTATTTTTGTCTTTCTTCCTATCGTTGATCCACTTTTCCCTAGCTGCCAAACTAACCCGCACTCTTTATTGCTGCTGTCTTCCCAACTTTTTCACCCTTTCGTCCTCTGCTACTCGCTCACTATGTATCTTCCTGATTTTAATTATCTCCGGTTCCTATACTTACTACTCATATCCCAAAGAGATGAAAAAGGATTCGTTCTTTTCTTTGGCATTGGACTTCTCTGTATTGATTTTACTGCTCTTACTAGGCAAGGCCTGATTGGACGAACGCCTCGATTTTTTGGAAATATCAGATATAATCGACCTTGATCTTTCGCCAAAGAGGACATCTTTTGATAATTTGCGTTTGCTTGGGCTGACTGTTTCAACTGTGCCTGCACCCATATTGTCTTTCATGACTGGCAAAGGATCTGCCTCCACGGTGAGAGTGTTCAAAGAACTGTATTTTTCTGTAAAATTTTGATAGACAAAAGATTGAACGGTATGTTCATATTCCTTGCTGGTGCTTCTGGGAGCCAGCTTGGCTACTTCCTTGTTTTTGAGACACACTGCCAGCTTCGAAAAAAGATGCTCTATCGTACTGTTTGCCACAGATGTCGAATAAGAGGCTTGAAGTTAGGTCATAATAATTATATTGAAAATAAGACCTGATAGAATGGATAAATCATGCTTTTATTTTGAGTGGAACCATCATCAGTCGAGGGAGGATGTGAGCTGCCATCAGTTCCTGCATGAGCAGTTTGGTAGCATAAGGAACCTCCACATCTCGGATTTTTCCTTCCTAAGATAAATATCATCATACCTATCGGCAAATATTGCATACTGGTTGTTAGTTCGGACTGTATCGGTTGACCATTAACCCGCATTTACCGCATATCGTAGCTGTAAACTGATCGGACACCTTCATCAACCTTTCCTTGAGGACTGCTGTCAAGCCATGCGATAAGATACAATCTCGTTCCATTTCGCCGAATCTCAGTCCCCCGTCTCTCTTTCTTCCTTTCATAGGCTGGCGTGTAAGGGCGTTCACAATTCCTCTCGTTCTGTGGAAGATCTTATCCTGAACTAGATGTCTAAGTCTTTGGTAGTAGATGGGACCCATGAATATGAGCTAATTAAATGAAATGCCGTTGTATGGATTGAACATTGTTTCGTTGCCTTTGGGATGATGCCCATACTCTAGGAGATCTTGGTCTATTTTGGCGATAGGAATAGAATCAAAAGATGTGCCATCTTGGTTCTTTCCTTTGATGGCTGCGTACTTTCCTACGTAGGCTTAGAGGACATGACCGAGAGTCATTCTGGCTGGTATGCAGTGTGGATTAACAATCATGTCAGGTATGATGCCGTCAATCGAAAAAGGTAGGTCTTATTGTCTGTATATCATGCCGATGGTTCCTTTCTGCCCATGTCTGGAGGCAAATTTATCACCGATTTCTGGAATTTTCAACTGCCGGGTCTTCACCTTGACGATTTTGAAACCTTAGCCGTTCTCAGCCACCATAACACTTTATATTCTCACCCTTTCACTTCTTCTTAGCTTGACACTTGCGTCCTTCATCTTCATCTCTGCTTTCTTCTCTCCTCCAATTTACATGGTTTATCGCCTCATTTTGACCCCGCCGATAATCACTTGCTCATCCTAGCAATAATGGCCAATTTTAGGCAATCCATCATCTTCAATAGCTTCAAAATTATTGTATTTCGTTTCGACCTCACTGTAATGCTTGGGATATGCTATGCCCATAGACTCACCATCAAAGCGAGAATTAGGTTTTTCCTCCATCTCATAGCACCTGTAAAATACAGAGCGAAAGAGTCCTCGTTAGATTGCTGACTGATTGACAATAATGCTGTCTTCTTGGTTATAGCCAGTGAAGGTGGTCATGGCAACTATTGGATTGATCCCAATGGGCAACTGATTTATTGAACTGTGCTTTGTCATCTTGGTCTGAACTAGAGGTCGCTGCTGGTAGTAGAGCTGATAGTTGAGAGTGTCCATGCGAATTTGATGATTGGTGCTCCCTAATCCTAAAGCTTGTTTGGCCATGGCTGTCTCTAGAGTTGTTTTTGTGGATTGGTTATGATTGGCAAATGGAATGAAGTTAGCCACCACCCCCAACATCATCGAAGGATGCAATTCGCAATGAGTGTAATTCGATCTCGAAGAGTTGTTGTACAAATACGACGGGTCCATAGCAACCAGTGTATTTTCTTCCTATAAAGCATCGATGTATTCAATGTACCCTTTTTTGGCTAGCTCCTCCAAAGTGACACCCTTTCTGATGTCATCGCCCCTCAACACGATCTGATTGCCTTCTACAACAAGCAAAGGTCGCAAACAACGACCTGCGTCTGTGCTTATTTGAATTTCATTGTCTGACGGCATGTAGGTGATTGATATTTGCTGAGAGATGGAGCCTGCTCTTCTGAGGGAGCGGATAGACTGGAGGAAAGAGACATGATTGGGGGTGGAGCATATCCAATTGCCGTTGAGGAAGATTTTGGTTGATGAGCCATAGAGATATGATAAAGTCGGCTCTATATGTAACTTCGTGGACTCTGACTTGATTGTCTTGATTTTTGGCTCTTACTTGATAGTTGATACTTTTTTGCTCTTTTTCATTTGGCTCTTCATGTCTTCCTCTTCTTTTTTCGCCTTTTTGTTTCCTCGGACAGTCGACTTGCTCATCTCCTTCTTCACATTTTCAATTTTACTCTCACATTCCTTCTTGCTCCAATCTTAGTCTTTGACCCATTCCGATTCCATCTTCCAATGGTTTCCAGTAAGTGCCAATTCATCTACATGCTTCAGTAATTCCTCCACCTCTTCATTCGTACCCTTTCTGCTTATCACAGTTAACATTGCCAAATGCTTTACCACTCCAATCTTTGCCCCTTCTGGAGTCTCAGCAGGGCAGTACATACCAAAATGACTGTTATGGAGCAATCTACCACTGACATCCCTGGATGATTTAAAGTAAGGTGTTGATATCTTCCGTAGATGGCTGAGAGTAGCGAGGTAGTTTGTTTATCGTTTGAGATCTTGAGAGATGCCTGTTCTGTTACAACCTCCTAAATTTGTAGTCACCCAATTTCCCGTGCTGACTGCATGGAGTAAAGATTTGCTGAGAATGCGAGAATCGAAAATGAGATCAATTTTGTTAATGACATCGGCATCGTCGCTGACCAATTTTTTGACTAAAACTGCAGCCAAACCAATATACCTCTTTTTGAAATCTGCTGAAAATAAGTCAGTCAGTAATTATCCACCTAACTCGATCCTTTTTCTGCCCAAATGCTCATCCATCTTGCTACCTTAGTCAGCTAAATAGCTCGAAATCAATCTTTTGGCCATGTAACCCATGAACCACCCCTTGCCTGTCAGGGTGTTCTCGTCACTGCCAACGTGAGGGAGTAAATATCTCTACAGGAATAGCTGACTGGCTGTTCGGCAAGCATGAGGGTCTTCTTGGTTTTTATTGAATTTCAGAAATTTGCCCATGAATAGAAGACAGTTCTCGCGATTTTTGACAATATTCTTGCCCAAAGTATGTCTCAAAACTTCTAAAATTCTCTTCACTTCTGGTGACTCCAGTTCCTCGGTGCTATTGATATTGCATACAGCCCTTAAGATCTAGAAATCAGATTATATTCCAAGTCCTAACATCAGCATCGAAAGGGGCAGATCTTTGCTCAAATATTTGTGTCTGCAAACTATGTATGGCTCTTCCTTGTCACCCTTTAGAACAAGCTGCAGGCGGTCAGGAAGGACTCTGTGATTGTCTCCTTTGGATCTGACCTCACATCTGAAACTTTCCAGTTTCATATCACTTTTGATGACCTCTACCAAGTTGTGAGCTTCTTTCTCCTGGGCAACGAGCACCTTTTCGCTTCCCTTGATGATGAAATACCCACCTTTATCCTCAGTACACTAATCGATGAAGATCTTCTCCTCAGGGACTGTTCGATAGGTGTAACATAATCTTGAGCCCACCATCACAGGAATCTTGCACACCTCCATCTTTTCGAAGGCCTGAGAAGCAACAATGTGAATTTTGCCGTTGTGCTCAACCTCACGAGTCAGGTGAAGTGTAGCTGTCAGAGTCGAAAGGTATGAAATATTGCGTAGTCGACACAACATAGGGGTGAGAGTGGTAACAGCTCCGTCTCCATTGATGTGTGAAGGCATGCTAAACTAGATAGGCTATTTGAATGCAAAATGCCATCGTTCCCTTCCCACTCTTTCCTTAGGCTTTCTAAACTGTGGTTGCATCTCGACAGCAACTCGACCATCATTTTTCAACATGTTTCTCACCTAATCGAGAAAGCAATGATATGAATCGATCTGATGCTGGGCCAAAGAGTGGTGAGAGAGGTGTGTGTTGAGCAGTGACCAGATGTGCTCAGAGGTGAGTGTGGTTCCGGGGAGTGAGAAGGAGTTGTCTGGGATGAGGATGGAGTTGGTGTAGTCGTCTAGCTACTTCTTCATAAACTGATTTATATTATTGCCGGTTTTGAATGGACAAGTCATATATAGAGAGGGAATCAGCCAAATTGAGTCAACAAGGCCAAAAAATAGCAATGACCTCTACAAACCATATATATTGCAAGCTTTCTGTTTGACTATCAAATGTTAATCTACTTTAGCTATTAGCTTCACTTCTGATAATTTTATTCCTACCATTCTGATGAAACCCACCGATATCTACATTTCACATCCTCTCAACACATCCAAATCCAAACAAACGCATCTCTTTCCCAAAGAGGCACGCTTCTCCAACCGCCTCAAACTGTAGCTTCTCTGATGATTTAGCAACACCGAAGCTATGTACTCATTACCTGCCATGAGAGAAAAAAGAACAACTGGCTTCGGCTATGGCAGCAAGACTAACCTTACCGAAAAGAGCTCATCTCCTCCACCTGGCAGTTACTAACTGCCCAGCTAGTTCCAAAAGACCAGCTACAACAATACAGCTAGTATTGCTCCTGGAAGGGACCATGTGAGCTTTGGTTCGTTTCTGTTATAGGCCCTCAAGAGAAGCAAGGATATGCCCAGTCCTGATCGATATAAAGTTGCTGTTGAGAAAAGTCACAGGGGAGGAGGCATCGGGCAGAGAATCAAAACAGACTATGAAGTCAAGTACAAGCGAAGTGTACCCGGACCTGGCAGTTACTAGCTCAAAGCAACAGAAATGACCAAAGGAAACTACTTCCTCTCGACCTTCAAGTACAATTTCAATTATTTTTAAGAAATAATACCTCTCCTCGCTACTTCCCCGAATCCTCATTCAAATCAAAATTACGTCACCGCAGCACCAATAGTGCCGTTTCTTGTACCCTCCTTCACTATTATAGACGATGTCAGCGATAAAACACCAGGGCGATACTCCAACTCCAAGTACAAGAATATCTCTGTGGGTAGTTTCGCCAAATCGAAGAGAGAAGGAATCCACAACAAACATTGTCTGGGAACGCCCGGGTTCAAGTATAAACGGTTTTCGGAGTTCGGAACTCAATGATATACTTTCTCAACCTGTCCATATTC
>Ga0100378_1006213_pt1 | contig 10820 bp, 12 predicted proteins | sample CryGeymeta201502_FD_81535 | JGI IMG/M metagenome (GOLD analysis project Ga0100378, IMG submission 81535) | Groundwater microbial communities from Crystal Geyser aquifers in Utah, USA - Crystal Geyser metaG 2015-02 | ecosystem: Environmental > Aquatic > Deep subsurface > Groundwater | place: USA...
CGCGCCGAGAATCGCCCGTGCGCCGATGGTCAGTTTCTTCCATCCGCTGAATCCCTTCCACAGGCTTGCCGACATGGTATCGAGCGATTTCTGGTCGAACTTTTCGATGGGGTGATCGCGGAAATTTTGGATGATGGTGCGCCATGCCTCGTTGAGTTGTGGTTCGCCAAGCTCGGCGGGGCACCAACGCTGGGCGTGCATTTCCCGCGCGAGCGAGTCGCTGTTGGCGATTTTCAACGACCCGAATTGCAGGTTGTCGCGGATGCTGCCTTCGATGTCCTTGAGGTTTCCCTTGAAGCTGAGTTTCGAGAAAAATCCTTTCGCCCGGGCGAGTGCGCGGTCGAAGGGACGTGCGAGTTTGAGCGACAGGCGGAGGGGCAGCGGCGCGGTGCGGATGAAGCTTTCATGGAGTGCCGCGGCGAACTGTGAGGACGGGATCTGCAACGGGTCGCCGGTGCTGCGGTCGGTCATCATCCCAACGCAGAACTCGAGCAGTCCGGCATGAGTGGACGTTATCCTGGTCGTCGATACCCGCAGCCATTCGCGCAGCGCGTGTCTGGCGGCAGTGATCAGTTTCTCCAACTCGGTGCGGTGGTCGTTGATTTTCGTTTGCTGCAACGCGGCGATTCCAAGCCTGCCGGGAAGTGTGAGCAGATCGGACTTCGATTGCACGCCTTCCGCGAGGGTATAGAACTGCGGAAGTTTACTACGATCGGCATCGTAGTTCGCCACGAAGCGCTCGACGAGGTGTGGTGGTGTGAATTCGCGCCAGCCGAGTTGGTCATCGCTTTTTTCGACGGCAAAGTCGAAGGCTCCAAAAACATGGGGTGACGTGATCTGGAAGCGGTCGAGAAGCCGCGTCAAATCGCTGTCGTCGAGGGTTTTCTCCGGCTGCCCTTCCTCCGGGCGGATCATGTTGATCAGCAGGTAAAGCGGCGCGGATGCCATCCTTGCGCGGAGGGTGGCGAGCATGGATTCGAGCAGACGGTCGCGGATGGCGGCGCGCGACCAGACGACGAGAAACGCCGAACAAACTCGGGCCGCGGCGGCGAGGAATTCGAGCCTCGGGTTGGCGGATTGCTCCGCACCATCGGCATCGTGGGTTTGGATGTCCGGGCAGTCGAGGAGGGCCACTCCGATGTCATCGAGCGCCGGGTCGGCGGCGACGATGGGAATGGCGAGTTGGTCGAGGTGGTCGCGTCCGCTGGCGTATTGTTGCGCGGCGTGGGTTGGATCTTCGTCGAGGAATTCCACGCCGCCGGAGTGTGCGGTTTCGAGTAGATCGAGCAGGGTGCGTTTTTTTGTCGGATCATCGAGCCATGTTGAGGGCACCCAATAGACGAAGCGGTGGGTGCCGGTGGAGCTCGATTCACCACGTGGCACGCGCGCCCGCCCGGCGGCGCTGAGAAACGAGGCGACGACGCTGGACTTGCCGGCATTGAGTTGACCGGTTACCGCGATGATTGGTTGGCCGAGCATGGATTGTGCGGCGACGAGACTCTGCGCGGCTCGCCCTAGTTCGGTCGCCAGTGATTTGTGACCGGCGGATTCCAGGGCTCGGAAAAGCGTCAGTGATTTTCCGTCGTCTGGCCACAGGGAGTCGATGACGATGGGATTCATTGTCGATGGCTGATCAGGTGGGGGAGACGGCATGGAGATTAGGATGAATGGCGTGGATATCTCAAGGAGCACGGGCGTCTCGCCCGTTTGAGCGGTGATCGCGGTTCTATGGAACTACCGAATAATCAATCAACTTCGTGCCATGCGCTAACAGCATGCCTTGCGCCAACTGATTGCGCAAGCGTCGTCCGCTACTAGAAAAATGGAGCGAGGGTCTGGGCGATGGCCTCATTGATACGGGCACTTCGTTGCACAGGTTTTACGCCGCCAATCAGCTCGCGTGTCGTCTGATTTCGGAAAATGAGTTTGTTGGTTTTTGCATCAATGATGTCGATGACGAGAGTGCCGGATTTGAGGGATTGAGGTTGATTGTTCTTAATGATGCCACGCTGACGGGCTTCTTCGACGATGGCGTTGGCGTTGCGACCTTGGCCGAAATGGTCGGCATTCATGGTGGTCGCACCGTTTTCCTGGCGAATGAGCATGTAGGCGACGACGAGGTCGGCGTTGGGAACCCCGTAGAGTAAACCACGTGTTTTGAATTGGTTGCGAATCGAGCGCTGGATGGCGTTATGCACTTCGGCGCTGCCTTCAGATCCGTTGTCGTGAAGGTGTTGGGAAGATTCCACAAGGCGAGCGGAGCGGTAGCCGTCGCTCAAGCTTACGCCCGGTTTTTTTGTCGAAGATACAGACGTGCAGCTTGTGGCAAAGATGGTGAGGATGGCAATTCCGAGGGTGAGTTTTAGGGCGTTCATGGATGGATAATGGATCTAATGTGAATCACTTGTAATCGCCCTGACGGTGGGGTGTCCACCACATTGTGAAGGCTCAGCGTTCGATCAACTGTAGCGCCAACACGCGGATGCTTGCGGACTCGGCGGCTGCTACGGCGGGCTTGCCGTTGGCAGGCGCGATGCCTGCATCCGGTTGACTGGTAAATTGAGTGCGCTGGTTATGGCTTCCGGACTGGACTCAGTGCCATGCAAAGCGAACTCGATTACCTGCACTTCGATTTCGGCGAGGGTTGTGAAAAGCGGCGTCAACACCACCAAAGCGGCGAAAAGAAATCGTGCAAAATTCATCGCAATGACGCTCCGAAGATAGAGCGGCAGAGTCAATAGGGAATTGCGATGTGAAAAGCTCACCACACCGCCTTCAGGGGTAATCTATATCGTGCGAATCACCCTCCTTTTTTGCTTAACAAACTCCTGAAATCAGCGAATGCTGTATTACTTGGCACCGAATACAAGCAACCATGAACAATCAGCCTGCGAATGAATTTCTAATCGGCCTGATTTCCGAACTGCGGAAACAGCCCACGGAAACCCCGTGGCTGGAGTTCAAACACAACAATGCGAACCCCGAGGACATCGGAGAGTACATTTCCGCCCTCGCGAACATGGCGGCTCTTGCAGGCAAAGCGAATGGCTATGCGGTCTGGGGAATTGAAGACGGCACACACCAAGTTGTCGACACCACTTTCCGCCCTGCCAAGGAAAAGAAGGGCAATGAAGATCTTCTCAACTGGCTTGTTCGCCTCCTCACACCGCGGCTCCACTTCCAGTTCCATGAGTTGGAGTATGAAGGACATCCCGTGGTCTTGCTCGAGGTGCCCCGGGCTCCGAGCCGTCCCGTGCAGTTTCAAGGCATCGAGTTCATCCGCATCGGCTCTTATCGAAAAAAACTCAAAGATCACCCCCAAATCGAAAAGGAACTGTGGCAGGTCTTCGACACCACTCCTTTCGAAGAAACCATCGCCATGGAACACGTGGACGCCCCCACCGTGCTATCTCTTCTTGATTATCCCACATACTTCGATCTGCTTTCCCATCCGCTCCCGGACAACCGCGAAGGCATTATGACCCGGTTGGAAGCTGACCGCATGATCATCCCGGATGGGGCGGGGAAATGGCACATCACCAATCTGGGCGGCATTTTATTCGCGAAGGATTTGGATTCCTTCATGCCTGTCTCCGGTATGTCGAGCACGATCCCATGACCAACTCCAGCTTGCGCGGACGCTTCCGAATTTCGGAGGAAAATCGGGCGATGGCCACTCGGATCACCAACGACGCCATCGCCAGTGGACTAGTGAAACCTTTCGATCCCGAACAAGGCCGCAAGTTCGCCCGCTACCTGCCTTATTGGGCTTGATTACCCGGTTTTCTTATTTGACTAGAATTCCTGCCAGTAGCTTTAGATAGTCATAACCTACTGAAAATAAATAAGTTATTTATTTTACCCTTGTTTGACTAACTCTTCCATTTCCCTATGCATTTTGAAGAAGAACCACGGATGGACACGGATTGAGATTTGAGGAAGAAACGAGTTCCGTCATCAGTTGCGCGTTTGAGGTATTGAATACTCTAGGCCACGGGCTATTGGAAAAGCCCATGAGAACTCTCTTTGCGTGGAGTTTGGTTTGCGCGGCAACGCATGGACTCAGCAACCCACATCTACGCCCAACCGGGAAGATACACGGTAGCCATCAAAGTCATCGACATTTTCGGCAACGACACGATGATCTATTTGTCGCATCGAAGAGCTTCCCATTCATCGGCGGGCACTGGTGCGAGTATCTCCTCGGTCGGAATGCCTGCGCAACCTTGGTCGGAACCGCTGCGGTATTCCGCCAAGACTTCCTGAATCGTTAAGCGCTCCTTTTTAGGGGGCGGATTCAAACTGCGTAACCACTTTCAGATCCTTTATAGCGTCGTTAAACAAGCTCAACGAACTCGCTAATAGTCATACCCGCAGCTTTCACTAGTCCTCGGAGTGTTCCTCGTGCAACCTCCTTGTGATTGGGAACCGATAGAGTGGCGATACTCCCATCTTTAACAAGGATCATGTGACTACCGCGTTGACGAACGCATTCCCAGCCAGCTTTTTCGAACGCGGCCCGAACCCTTTTGCCGCTGAGTATGGGTAATTGAGGAGCCATCATGCGATGACAGGAACTTCCACACTACGAGTTTCAATGGACAGCGGCAAACCCCTCTCAGCGCGGACTTCGAGACAAGCAATAATTGCCTCACGAACATTTCGCTCAGACTCCTCGCGGCTCTCGCCTTGGGAAATACAGCCCGGGATGGCAGGACACTCCGCCACCCACACACCATCCTCATCGCGATCAAGGGTTATCATGAATTTCATGCGCACAGTTTACTCGATTCCACAGACTTTGTCTTGTCTTTTCTACTTGAGGGACTGTTCCAATATGCAGGGTGCTATGCAGTTGCAAGTTTGGCACACACGGTAATCCGTCTCACTTCTTCAGCCCCAGACGCGTCTGGAGGACGCCGATGCCTTGGATGAAGGCTTTGACGACTGGGCGGCGTCTGGCGGCGGCGGTGGTGAGGAGGTTGACGCTGACTTCGGGAAAATCCGGCAGTGCGACGGTGGTCAGGGTGTCGGGGCGGTCGTCGGCGAGGCCATCGAGGGGGTCGCCGTGGCTACCGATGCGTTCCTTTTTCGGAAGTCTAGGCACGGCGACGCTCAGTCCGATGCCGAACCCACGTTCCACGAAGGCGGCGATGGCGTTGAGTTGGTGGACTTCAACGCCCGGTTCCCATGGCAGCCCGCGGCGATCCATTTCCTTGGCGAAGGTGTGCACCAAGGGTTCTATCTTTGGCAGGGAAATGATGGGTTTGGTGGCGAGCAGTTCGTTCCAAGGTTCGTTCGCCCATTCGCGTGGGACGATGAGTTGCAGCGGAAGTTTGGCGAGCGATTGGCAATCGACGCCGCGCACGGTGGTCTCGCCGTGGGAGGTGATGGCGACATCGAGGTCGCCGGTCATGACGGCTTCGGCGAGTGTGGAAGCTGAACCGTCGCGCATGGAGAGTCGGAAGTCGGGAAAGGTTTGGCGCAGGGCGTCGAGCAGAGGGAGCAAGTAGGTGGAGAACACCACGCCGCTGGCTCCGACTCGCAAGCGGTCGCAGGAGAGTCCGCGAATTTCTTCCTTGAGGGCATCGAGCTGGCCAAAAAATGGCGAGATGGCGACGAAGAGAGTGCGTCCGGCATCGGTGAGGTCGAAGGGGCGGCGGATGAAGAGCGGTGCGCCGAGTTCATCTTCGAGCTGTTTGAGTTGGCTGCTGATGGCGGGCTGTTGGACGGAAAATGGCATCTTTCCGACTGCGGCGCTGATTCCCTGGTGTCGAGCTACGTGGTAGAAAATTTCCAGATGGTGGACGTTCATGGCGAGGTGAGCATGCTTGTGGAAGGCGGTGGCGGGCAATAGGAAAATGGTAACCGAAAATGGAAATTGGAAGAATAGAGAATGGAGATCAGGTCGTGAAGATGAAGAGCATCAGCGAGGCAATAGACGCGGAAAACACGGATGGTTATGAAAGAGCAGGTTTTAACCACGAATTTACACGAATGGGCACGAATTTTGGGTGGCTTTGCCGCCTAAATCTCTGTGTAATTTATTCGTGAAAATTCGTGATTATTCGTGGTTCAAAATTTCATGGGCTTCAGGGGTCTTGGATTTCGAGTATTGCCACAAGACTTGGTGAAGTGCGGCGGTTGGGCTGTGCCGACTTGCTTTTTAACGATTTATCTGATGGGAAATCGCTTGCATCGTTGGCGAATCGGTCAACACTGAAATCTGCTCGGTTTCTGAAGTGTTTCCGAGGCTTAAACTTTTACTCGAATCTACTTACCCATATGGATCTTACCGCCGATAAACTCTCCGCCATTGCGCCGTCGATGACGCTCTCAGTTACAAGCCGTGCCGCTGAAATGAAAGCTGCTGGCGAAGATGTTTGCAGTTTCGGCGCTGGCGAGCCTGATTTTGACACCCCGGATCACATCAAGGCGGCATGTATCGCCGCACTCGAGCAAGGCGCTACGAAATACACCGCAGCGGCAGGTCTTCCAGCGCTTCGTCAGGAAATCGCGAACAAGCTGAAGGCGGACAACAACCTCGATTACGAAGTTGGGCAAATTTCCGTGAACTGCGGTGCTAAGCACTCGCTTTTTAATGCCATCCTCGCGGTTTGTGACCCGGGTGATGAAGTGATTATTCCCGCGCCTTATTGGACGAGTTATCCTGACATGGTTCGTGTTGCCGGCGCAGTGCCGGTGATTGTCGAGACCGATGAGAAGAGTGGTTGGAAAATGACGGCCGAGCAGTTCGAGGAGCACATGAGTCCGCGGACGAAGATGGTGATCATCAACAGCCCAAGCAATCCGACCGGAGCTGTTTACACTCGCGAAGAGCTGGAGCAGATCGCTGAGGTTGCGGTTTCGGAAGATATCGTGATTCTCTCAGATGAGATCTATGAGAAGCTCATTTACGATGATGTTAAGCACTTCTCCATCGCCGAGGTGAGCGAGGAGGTCAAAGAATTGACGATTGTGGTGAATGGATTTTCGAAAGCCTATTCGATGACTGGATGGCGTCTCGGTTACACGGCGGCAAACCCAGCGATTGCGGAAGCGATCGCCAATGTGCAGAGCCACACGACGAGTGCTCCAACGACTTTCGCCCAGTATGGTGCGATCGCGGCGTTGGTGGGCGATCAGAGTGCGTTGACCGACATGCGCGAAGAGTATGACATGCGCCGTCGCTACATGATGTCGCGTTTGAGCCGCATCCACAATGTCAGCACGGTCGAGCCGCAGGGCGCGTTTTACTTCCTGGTGAACATTCGCAAGATCGGTCTGAAGTCGGTGAATTTCTCAGACAAGCTATTGAGTCGTTACAAGGTGGCGGTGGTGCCGGGCATTGCGTTCGGTCACGATTATACCGTGCGTCTCTCGTATGCTACATCGCTCGACGTCATCAAAGAAGGTCTCGACAGGTTTGAGGATTTCTGCCGTTCGCATTAGGCCTATCATAGAATTTTACGTCTTGTTGGATACGTCCGGCAGGGCGTTTTTTTGTGGAGGTCATTTTCGGAGTGAGAGTCTTTAGGCTCCTGCGGGATGGTCTTGTGCTTACGGGATCAGGGTTGGGCTTTGTGGTTGCTCGGGCGCATGGGGTGTTGCGGAGTCGCTCTGCGGAGGCTTGGAGACCTCCGCTACGGTGGGGCGGTTATCGTAGCGGGTGCCTCTAGGCTCCCGCAGGGTGGTGTGGAATGCCCTTTGACTATCGAATTAGAGTGACGGCATTGGGACCTGGTTTGTGCGTTTCGGGTGTTGCGGAGTCGCTCTGCGGAGGCCTGGAGACCTCCGCTACGCTTTGGAGACAACTTCAAGAACGGGCGGACTCACTATTGTGAGCCGTGCTTGCAGCTCTCTATGTCTTTTCCCGATTCATCGCTTAATCTTCCTAAATTTGGTTTTAATTTTCGGGCGGTGGCTGCTTTGGTTGGGGTATGCTTCAGAATCAAAAACAACCGATCATTGTCCTAGTGCATACCCAGATGGGCGAGAATATTGGAATGAGTGCTCGGGCGATGCTGAACTGTGGTCTTGATCGCTTGCGCTTGGTGAATCCGAGGGACGGGTGGCCAAATGAACGGGCGGTGGCGACTTCTGCCGATGCGGATCGGGTGATCGATGGCGTCGAGTGTTTTGCTACGGTGGCGGAGGCGGTGGCGGATTGTTCGCGGGTGTTTGCGACGACGGCACGAAGCCGGGCGAGACAAATCCCGGCGGTGGAGGTCGGGGATGCGATTGCCGAGATGAGCGGGGAGCAGGGTGAATGCGCGGTGCTGTTCGGCCCTGAGGCTTCGGGCTTGGACAACGAATCGCTGTCGCATGCGGATCGGATTTTGGATTTGCCTGTGAACCCTGAGTTTAGTTCGCTGAATTTGGCGCAGGCGGTTTTGCTGGTGGGATGGGAATGGCGGCGCGGATGTGCGGCTGTTCCGCGGCAGATGGAAGCGGCGGCTTCGAAAGGGGATTTGGCAACATTTCTCGCTAGATTGGAGGACGAGTTGGAGAAGGGGCGTTTTTTTCCATCGGAGGAACAACGGCCCGAGACGGTGCGCAACTTGCGCGCTCTTTTTGGTCGGGCGACTCCGACAGACCGTGAACTGCGGATGTTGCACGGAGTGGTGACGGCGTTGACGGCGGATGAGGGTTGAGCGCGTTGGCTAAGCCTGAAAGGAAATTGGAACCACGAATGGACACAAATAGACACGAATTTTCAAAGAGTTATGAATAAGTCCCAACTCCACCAGCGGGTGAGTGGAGCATTTTTTGTAAGCATATGATTTTTAGCTTCTTATTCGTGTTACTTCGTGTCTATTCGTGGTTTTTAGGTTAAGGGTAGGCTAAGGGGCTGGAAGCCCCTGCCACGGTGGGGACGGTCGGCTCTCTTTTCTCAAGATGCTATTCTTTGGGAGGCAGGCGGAGTTTGCCGTTTTCCAGAATGGGAGATTGCGCGCGCTTGATGACGAGTTTTGGTGGGCCTGCTGGCACGTGTGGCTCTGAAGGTGGTGGCTGCTGCTTGGGTGGCGCGGGGGTGCCGGGCGCGGATGCCTGCGTTATTTGAACGGGCAGTGCTTGTTTGTCGACTTTGGGTTTTTTCGTGAGCCGCCTTGAAGCGGGCGGCGCAGTGTTGTCTGGCACGATAAGCGAAGGACGCACTGGCATGGGCAGATTAGGCAGAGTGATTGCATGGGGCACGTTATCTTCTTCAGTGGTCGGTGTGGTAGCCACCGCACCGCGCTCGTCGTCGAAAACGCGGTCTTTGGGTCGGACGCGATCCATGGGAATGGTGACGGCGGGTGGCGGGGGTGCCTGTGCGCCCATTTGCTCGGATTGTACGTAAAGCTCGTGGAGCGCTTGTTCGCCTGGTCTGACTGGGAGCTGTGGAAGTTTCAACGGCGTGGTGTGCAAACTCGCTTCTTTAAGGAGGGCTTCGGCGGCTTGTTCATCGCGCTTCATCCATGGCAGTTCGCCGATGTCTGGTTTGTTGCGATTGAATGTTCCCCAGATTTTTTCGTAGTCGTCTGTCCAGATGAGGAAGTTTTCAAGGTCTGGATTGGCGAGTTCTGGATCAGATTGTAGCGCTGCTCCGTAGAAGCGTGCGGCTTGCATCACCATGCCGTGATGGAGTAGTGCATTCGCCATGCCGAGATTTTGCGCAGGACGCTCTTGGTTTTGCTCCAGAAGCATGGTGAGTAAACGGATTGCGCGGCGAGGTGCTCCACGGGATAAAATTTTCGCCGCGAAGGCGATCTCGAGATCGATGTTGGGAATCTCTGGCGCTTCCCAAATGAGCTCTGCCGCTTCATAGGATCTATCTTCATTAAAAAGAACGACGGCAAGTTGTTTGCGCAGTCCCCAGTCGTCAGGGTATTTGACGAGTAATTGGTGGAGTAGCTGTTCCGTCGTTTGGCTTTCATTAGCTTCCATGATTCATAGTCCTAATGAATTTTGTGTGTCTTAGGCTACAAAAAAATGGGCTATTCAGGTAATTGTGAACCTGGGCTTTCTGAGGCAGTATCCTCTTCGGTGACTGGCTCGCTGGCGTCTTTGTTTAACGAGCTCGCAGGCACGAGAATGCCATCGGGACCGTGAACCCAGCGCTCGAACTCGCCTTCACCATCGGAATTGTTGTTTTCGATGCTTTGTTCAGTAGGAAAAAGGGTGGTTTCTGTAGGGTTAGTTCCTTCTGGAAAGTCGTCGTAGAAGGCGGCTGGACTGCTGTTTGGTAGCCCGTCAGCGGAGTATTCTTCCGGTGGAATGTTGGCCTCAGTTTCAGCAATTAAGGCGCTGCGCTCCAAGGCTTCGGCACGTTTTGGTGCGTCCGGGTCGCGCATGTATTTGTAGGTCTCGCAGGAGAGGAGTAACAGCGACGTCCCACAAGCCGTCATGGCGATGATTAGGGTATGGAAAGATGGTTTCACAATAGATCTTACGTTTTGATCGACGTTCAAAGCTGAAAGTTAGCGACTAAGATTACAATGAACAATACGAGTTGCGGTGTCGATCAATCTTCTGGAAAAAGTCCGACTTCATCAACGGGATCGGCGGCGAAGGGTTTGGACGGACCTTCGGGTGCGAGATTAACCTCATCGACCAAAGGCTGCGGATCGCCTATCGGCATGATGATTTTCGTTTCCGTGTTGGCGGATTCAGAATTTGAGCTGGCGACGCGCTTGTTTTGCGCCGATGTGTTTGCATCGAGCGCTTCCAATTTCAGATGGTGATCGAGCAGCGCCAGACGCTTTTTGCCGTCACCGAATGTTTCGCAACTGGTGAGGATTCCGCTGAGTAGCAGAGCGATGAGAGTGAGCTGACCA